>Ga0247727_10002734_pt1 | contig 39854 bp, 38 predicted proteins | sample WisWelCaveWW1625_FD_202498 | JGI IMG/M metagenome (GOLD analysis project Ga0247727, IMG submission 202498) | Biofilm microbial communities from Wishing Well Cave, Virginia, United States - WW16-25 | ecosystem: Environmental > Aquatic > Deep subsurface > Groundwater > Cave microbial mat | place... | reverse complement strand
GCGGCGGGGGCGGCGGGGGCGGCGGGGGCGGCGCGCTCACCGCGCTGGTCGCCGACGGCGGCCGCCTGCCGCTGCGGGACCGCAGCGTCGACCTGGTGCTGTGCGCCAAGCTCCTGCATCACCTCCCCGGCGCCGCCGGGACCACGCTGCTGCGCGAGCTCGACCGCGTCGCGCGGCGCGGAGTTGTTGTCGCCGACATCCGCCGCAGCCCGGTCGCCGCCGCCGGGATCTGGCTGGCGTCGTTCCCGATGCGCTTCCACCCCGCGACCCGGCGGGACAGCGTGATTTCGGTGTTCCGCGGCTTCAGTGACGAGGAGCTCCTCTGCGCCTGCCGCGCGGCCGGCATCGACCGCGCGACGATCCGCCGCCATCCCGGCTGGTGCCTGACCGCCGCGTGGCGCCCCGGGGGGGGGGGGGGGGGGGGGGGGGGCCGCGTGATCACCGTGGACCGCCGCCGCATGCGCGCGGGCCTCGCCCGCGTCCTGGCGCACGCGGCCGACGTCGAGCGCTGGCCCGAATGGCTGCCGCACTACCGGTGGGTGCGGTTCCACGAGCGCCGCCCGGACGGCGGGCTGGTCGAGATGGCCGCCTGGCGGCCGTTCGGCCCGTTCAAGTACCCGACCTGGTGGATGAGCGAAATGACGATCGAGCGCGACGCGCCGCGCATCCGTTACCGCCACGTGCGCGGCATCACCCGCGGCATGGACGTGGCCTGGGACTTCGCGACGGGGCCGGCGGGCGACGTGGACGTGACCATCACGCACTCGTGGGACGGCCCGGCGTGGCCGCTGGTGCGGCGCCCGGCCGCCGAATGGGTCATCGGGCCGGTGTTCGTACACGGGATCGCAAGCCGGACCCTGGCGGGGATCGCGCGCGCGGCCGAGGCGGAGACCGCAGCATGAGGAACGGCGCGCGCAGGGTCGTCGTCACGGGGGTGGGCTGCGTCACGCCGATCGGCATCGGGGCGCGCGCCCTCGCCGACGGCCTGCGCGCCGCCCGCTCGGCCGTGCGCACGATTACGCGGTTCGACGCGAGCCCGTTCCGCAGCCGGATCGCCGCCGAGGTGCCGGATTTCCGGCCGCAGGATTTCCTCGAGGCCAAGCGCGCCAAGCGGTTCGACCGCTTCTCCCAGTTCGCCGTGGTGGCGGCGCAGCTCGCGCTCGAGCACGCCCGGCTCGACCTCGGGCGGGAGGACCGCGACCGGGTGGGCACGATGATGGGCTCGGCGCTGGGCGGGGTGGCCTACGCCGAGGACCAGGTCGCGGCCTACGCGCGGCACGGCCTCCGAGGCGTGGACGCCGCGCTGGCCCTGTCGGTGTTCGGCGGCGCGGCAAGCTGCAACATCGCCATCGAGCTCGGCGTGCACGGCCCCAACTCCACCAACGCGATGAGCTGCGCCTCCGGGACGGTGGCGGTCGGCGACGCGTTCCACGCGATCCGCGAGGACCGCGCCGACGTGATGCTCGCCGGCGGCGCCGAGGCGCCGCTGGCCCCGCTGTGCTACGGCGCCTTCGCGATCATCCGCGCGATGAGCACCCGCAACGATGACCCGGCCGCGGCCAGCCGGCCGTTCGACGCGGGGCGCGACGGGTTCGTCATGGGGGAGGGCGCGGCGGTGCTCGTGCTGGAGGAGCGCTCACGCGCGCTGGCGCGGGGCGCGCCGCTGCTCGCCGAAGTCCTGGGGGCGGCCACCACGAACGACGCGTACCACATGACGGCGCCCCGTCCCGACGCCTCCCAGGCGGCGCGGTGCCTGCAGCTCGCCCTGGGCGACGCGCACGTCGCGCCGCACGAGGTCGAGTACGTCAACGCGCACGGCTCGGCGACTCCGCTCAACGACAAGACCGAGACGCTCGCGTTCAAGCAGGTGTTCGGGGAGCACGCCTACCGCCTGCGGATCAGCGGTACCAAGGGATACTACGGTCATCCGCTCGGCGCGTCCGGGGCGATCGAGGCGGGCGTCACGGCCCTCGCGCTCGCCGACGGCTGGCTGCCGCCCACAATCAACCTCACGACGCCGGACCCCGAGTGCGACCTCGACTACCTCAGCGCCGGTCCGGCCATGCACCGCGCCGACGTCGCCGTGTCGAACTCATTCGGCTTCGGCGGCATCAACGCCGCCGTCGTCCTGCGCCGCGCCGACTGACCGCTTGACCCTCGCGCGCGGCCCCCGCGATATTGGCCGCGCCGATCGGGTACCAACACCGACCATCCGTCAGGGGACCAAGATGAATCTCCGCGCCCTCGTGGCCGAGCTCACCGGCACGTTCTTTCTCGTGTTCGCGGGCGTCGGCGCCATCGTGTCCGACCTGTACCGCCCGGGGAGCGTCGGCCTGCTCGGCATCGCCGCCGCCCACGGCATCGCGCTCGCCGTCGCCGTCTCGGCGACGATGAACGTTTCCGGCGGGCACCTCAACCCCGCCGTCACCGTCGGCCTGTTCTCGATCGGCCGCATCGACGCCAAGACCGCCGGGCGATACGTCGTCGCCCAGCTCGTCGGCGCGATCCTCGCGGCGCTGGCCATCAAGGGGCTCTACCCCCACATGGCCGGCCTCAACGCCAAGCTCGGCACGCCGACCTTGGCCTCCGACATCTCGCTGGCGCAGGGCATCGCCATCGAGGCCATCCTCACCTTCATGCTCGCGTTCGCGGTGATGGGGACCGCGGTGGACCCGAATGCGCCGAAGATCGGCGGCTTCGGGATCGGCCTCGTGGTGTTCTTCGATATCCTCGCGGGCGGCCAGATGACGGGCGCCGCGATGAACCCCGCGCGCGCCTTCGGACCGGCCCTCGTCAGCGGCACCTGGATCGCCCATGTGGCCTTCTGGATCGGGCCGATCCTGGGGTCGGTGGTGGGATTCCAGCTGTATGAGAGGGTGGTGCTCAGGAAGAAGTAGCGAGTGGCGAATGGCGAGTGGCGAATGGCGGGGTCCTGCAATTGGGGGCCCTGCTTCGCGTAGCTGCGGTTACGCACCCTGGGCGCAACAGGCAATCATGCGTTCGTGACGACACGTACTGCTTCCGGGCTCCACGGGCTGCGGCTGTGGCAAACCGCCATGGATCTCGCGGTCGAGGCGTGCCGAGCCTCCTGGAAGCTGCCCCAACACGAGCGCTTTGACCTCGCGCGACAGATTCGCCGCGCGGCAGTCTCCGTGCCCTCGAATATCGCGGAGGGGTATGGCCGCCGGACGCGCGGAGACTACCTGCGGTTTCTCAACATCGCCAACGGCTCCTTGAAGGAGCTCGAAACTCAGCTCATCCTGGCGGCAAGAATCAGTCTGATCTCGGATGCCGAGGCTGAGCCAGCCCTCTCCCTATGCGGAAAAGCCGGCCGGATGTTCACGAGGTTGTTCCGATCCATGCCGCGCTGAGAGTACGCCACTCGCTACTCGCCATTCGCCACTCGCTATCGTTTCCGTCGGAGCAGCCAGGCCGCGTATCCGCCGTACAACACGGCGAGAATGATGTAGGCTGCGATCATGTAGCCCTGGTTATCGGGCACCGTCGTCTCCTTCCGCTCCCCGGGCGTCCTCGAGGGCGGCCTCGGCGTAACGCCGCCACAGCAGCCCCGCGAAGAACACCGTGAACGCGCCGAGCGAGAGCAGCAGCGTCAGCAACATCGTCCCCGGCAGCTGCGGTCCGCGCACGTTCAGCACGACCGGCGCGGGGTGCACCGTGCGGAACAGGTACACGCTCACGTGGATGAACGGCACCAGCAGCGCGCCGAGAATGCCCAGGACCGCCGAGAACCGCGCCCGCTGCCCGGGCTCTGGGACGGCCGACCGCAGCACCAGGTAGCCGAAGAACACGAACCACAGGAACAGCGTGGATGTCAGGCGCACGTCCCAGGTCCACCACACGCCCCAGATGGGCTTCGCCCAGATCGGGCCGGTGAGCAGCACGCCGGTGATGAACACCGTGCCCACCTCGGCGGCGCTCGCGGCCAGCCGGTCGAGGCGCGGGTCACGCATGAAGAAGTAGAGGATCGAGCAGCCGCCCACGAGGAGGTACGCCAGGAACGCGACCCAGGCGCTCGGGACGTGGACGTAGAAGATCTTCTGGGCGGCGCCCTGGGAGACTTCGAGCGGCGTGAAGGCGAGCGCCCGCACGCAGGCCGCCGCGATCAGCACGAGGCCGAGCAGCACGACCACGGTGCTCCGGGCGCGGGCGCGCTCGGCGCGGGAGAGATCGGTCATTCGGTCATTCGTCGAGTGTGAAGTCGAACACGAGAATCGCCGTCGCCAGGACCACGATGTCGTAACCTACCAGCAACTTGAGCCACGCGGCCATCTCGCCGAAGGACCGGCCGGCGAACAGGCGCGACGTGACCTGGACCGCCGCCGTGATCGGCGGAACCAGGAAGGGCAGCATCAGCACCGGCAGCATGAGCTCCGCGAACCGCGTGTTGACCGCGATCGCCGACAGCAGCGTGCCGAGGGCCACGAAGCCGATGGTCGCGAGCGCGATGACGCCCAGCAGCGGCGCGAGAATCGGCCACAGCGGCACGTTGAAGAACAGCGCGAACAGGGGCAGCGCCACCGCCTCCACCAGCCCGACAAAGACCAGGTTCGCGAGCAGCTTCCCGAGGTACAACGCGCTGCGGCTGACGGGCGCCAGCATCAGGCCGTCGATCGCGCGGTTCTCGCGCTCCAGTGCGAAGGCCCGGTTCAGCCCCAGCAGGCCGGCGAAGCAGAACGTGATCCACAGGATCCCGGGCGCCACGTCGATCGCGGCCACCGCCGTGGGGTCGCGCGCGAAGTTGAAGATTGCGAGCACGAGAGCCGTGAACGCCAGCGCCGAGACGAAGGCCGTGCGTGTGCGGAATTCCAGCCGCACGTCCTTCGCGGCGATGACGAGCGCCTGCGCCACGACGTTACCCACCGGCCACCGCCGCCGCATACCGCGCCCGGAACGCCGCGGCGTCGGCCGGCCGCGGACCCCACTCGGCGAAGCGCCCGCGCACCTGGATCGCGACGTGCGTCGCGAGCCCGAGACCTTCCTCCACGTTGTGCGTCACCAGCACGACCGCGCGGCGGCGCTCGCGCAGCCGCTCCAATTCGGCCCGAAGCGTGGCGGCCGCCGCCTGATCCAGCCCGGTGAACGGCTCGTCGAGCAGCACCAGCTCGGGCTCGTGGAGCAGGGCGCGGGCGATCGCCAGCCGCTGCACCAGTCCGCGGCTCATCGTCACCGCGAGGCTTCCCGCCCGGTCGGCCAGGCCTGCGGCCTCCAGCGCCGCGCGCGCCGCCCCCCGGGGATCGGCGAGTCCGTAGAGGCGCGCGTAGAACTCCAGATTCTCGGCCGCGGTGAGGAAGTCGTAACAGAGCGAAGCGTGGGCGATGAGCCCGATCCGCCGCCGCTGCGCGGGGTCGGTCCGGTCGAAGCGGGCACCGCCGAGCATGACTTCACCGCGGTCCGCCCGAAGGATGCCCGCGAGGATCCTCAAGAGGGTGGACTTCCCGGCCCCGTTCGGACCGAACACGGCCAGCACATCGCCGCGTCGCAAGCTGAAGTCCACACCGTCCAGCGCGCGCACGCGGCCGAACGCGCGGGCCAGCGCGCGCACGTCCAGGACGGCAGGCTCGGCAACGGGGGCCGCGACCATCGCGCGGCACAATATACGCAGCTACCCGCGAGGCTCGATGTCGAAGCGATCTTCGAGACGGGTCATCAGGAGGAGGAACCGCATCTCCTCCGACACGCCGCGCAGGCAGATCGTGTGGCGCTTCTCGGCGGCCCGGAGCTGCAGCATCACCAGGGTCCCGAGGCCCGCGCTGTCGATGCGCTGCGTTTCGGCCAGGTCGATCACCAGCCGCCCGCCCGGCTCCGTGGCCGAGAGCCGCGCGATGCCGCGCAGCACGTCCTCACGGAACGCGCCGCGCGTCTGCGCGGAGAGATGCACGGGGGCCGGAACGACGAACTCACTCATGCCCCTAGGTAGGTCAGGAAGGGTGCCAGCTTAGCACGAGCGAGTCAAACGTATTACATGTCAACAGCTTAGGCGGTAGTTTGTGACGCAAGACACTACACATACTGCGGCGATTCGCGAAGCGGCATCCGAAACTGCAAGGGGGGGAAAGTCGGCGGGGCCCGGGTGTGCCGCCCGGGCCCCGCATCCGTCCGGCTCAGTGGTCTTACTGGACCTTGGTCACGTTCGCGGCTTGAAGTCCCTTCGGGCCTTCGCGCACCTCGAACTCGACCTTGTCGTTCTCCTTGAGCGACTTGAACCCGTCAGCCTGGATGGCGGAGTAGTGCACGAACACGTCGGGGCCGCCCTCACGTTCGATGAAGCCAAAACCCTTTGCATCGTTGAACCACTTGACCCGGCCGGTGATGCGAGACATACCTCACTCCCTTGGCAAGTTGCGCGAACGACGGATCCCGCGCTGCCCGTGCGCACACGGCCTTCCGAGACCCGTACAAGAGCGACATACAAATACATTTTGACCAGTCTAAGCGCAATGGGCGCGGCAACTTCGGCCCCCGCCCGCACTCGAGGAGCCCTCCGGAATGACTGAGTCGATGCGGCTGGATACCCTCCTTCAAGAGACGCGGGTTTTCCCGCCGAGCGAAGCCTTCAGGGCCGCCGCCCACGCGGCCGGCGAGGACATCTACGCCGAGGCCGCCCGGGACCCTGAGGCGTTCTGGGCGCGCTGGGCGCGCGAGCTCGAGTGGTCGCATCCATGGTCGAAGGTGCTCGAGTGGAAGCCGCCGCACGCCAAGTGGTTCGTCGGCGGCCGGCTGAACGCTTCGGCGAACTGCCTCGACCGGCACCAGCGCACTTGGCGGCGCAACAAGGCCGCGCTGATCTGGGAGGGAGAGCCCGGGGACCGGCGCACGCTCACCTATCACGAGCTGTGGCGCGAGGTCAACCGCTTCGCGAACGTGCTGCGCACGCTCGGCGTCAGGCGCGGCGACCGCGTGGCGATCTACATGCCGCTGATTCCCGAAGTGGCCATCGCCATGCTCGCCTGCGCGCGCATCGGCGCGCCGCACTCGGTGGTGTTCGGCGGCTTTTCCGCGGAGAGCCTGGCCGACCGTATCAACGACGCGGGAGCGGTCTGTCTCATCACCGCCGACGGCGGCTACCGGCGCGGGCAGGTCGTTCCGCTCAAGCGCAACGCCGACGAAGCGCTGAAGCACTGCTCGACGATCCGGCACGTAGTGGTCGCGCGGCGGCTGCCGGCCGGCCCGGGCGACGAGGCGTTCACCCACATGACCGAGGGCCGCGACCACTGGTGGCACCGGCTGATGGACGACGCGCCCGGGTTCTGCGAGCCCGAGCCGATGGACGCCGAGGATCTGCTGTACATCCTGTACACCAGCGGCACGACCGGAAAGCCGAAGGGCATCGTCCACACCACGGGCGGGTACCTCACCCACGTCACGGCGACCACGAAGCTCGTCTTCGACCTCAAGGACGAGGACGTGTTCTGGTGCACCGCCGACGTCGGCTGGGTCACCGGGCATTCCTATGTGGTGTACGGGCCGCTCGCGCTGGGCGCCACCGTGGTGCTGTACGAAGGCGCGCCGGACTGGCCCGACAAGAACCGGTTCTGGGCCATGGTCGAGCGCCACGGCGTCACGGTGTTCTACACGGCTCCCACTGCGATCCGGGCGTTCATGAAGTGGGGAACCGAGTATCCGGCCCGCCACGACCTTCGCAGCCTGCGGCTGCTCGGCACGGTGGGCGAGCCGATCAACCCGGAAGCGTGGATCTGGTATCACCACAACATCGGCGGGCAACGCTGCCCCATCGTGGACACGTGGTGGCAGACCGAAACCGGCGGGATCATGATCACGCCGCTGCCCGGCGTCGTCGCAACGAAACCCGGCTCGGCCACACGGGCGTTCCCCGGCATCAGCGCCGACGTGCTCGACCTCGGCGGCCAGCGGATTCCGGTGGGCGGCGGCCTGCTGGCGATCACCCGGCCCTGGCCCGGCATGCTCCGCACCATCTGGGGCGACGACGAACGGTACAAGGCGACCTACTGGTCGAAGTGGAAGGACCTCTACTTCCCCGGCGACGGCGCGAAGCGCGACGAGGACGGCTATTTCTGGCTGCTGGGGCGCGTGGACGACGTGCTCAACGTCGCGGGGCACCGCATCGGCACGATGGAGGTCGAGAGCGCGCTGGTGGACCACCCGGCCGTGGCCGAGGCGGCGGTCGTCGGCAAGCAGCACGACCTCAAGGGGCAGGCAATCGCGGCGTTCGTCACGCTCAAGGCGGGTGTCCCGGCGCGGGACGAATTGAAGGATGAGCTCAAGCAGCACGTGGCGAAGAAGATTGGCGCCCTGGCGCGGCCGGACGACATCTTGTTCTCGGCCGACCTGCCGAAGACGAGGTCGGGGAAAATCATGCGGCGGCTGCTGCGGGACGTCGCTGAAGGTCGGGCGTTAGGAGACACCACCACTCTCGCCGACCCGGCGGTGGTCGAGAAGCTCAAGGCCGAATACGAAGAAAAAGAAGGCTGATGGGTGATAGCTGTCAGCTGTCAGCTGTCAGCTATCAGGAGCCTTTTCCCGTCTGAGTCCCGCCAGACTCACCCCGAAGACAGCCACGATGATCCCCCCACTCGCGAGGCACCACCGACACACGGCGTAGATCACGAACAGCTCGAGGTATGTCAGGTACGCGGTGAACGCGACGCCGAGGCCGGACAGGATCGCGAGCCAGAGCGTGGGCTCGCGGCGCTCCGCCCACTGCGGCTGGAGCCCGGCGAGCGCGACGGCGAGCAGGGTCGCGTAGCCCCCGACCCCCCAGGCGGCGACGGGGATACCGAGGAAAGCCGCGTACCGGCTGGCCTGCACGGTGTCACACGAAGCGCTCGAGCCGCAGATGAGCGGCCCGGTGAACCCGAGGCGGTGCAGCAGCAGGTACGTGGCGAGCAGCAGGCCGAGGAGCGCGAGTACCGCGGCCGCCATGCGGTGCCGCGTCAACGTAAAGGCGTCGCCCCGGCCGGCGCCGGCGGCGCGATCGAATCCACCACCGCGCGGATACGGTCCGCCGAGTAGTCCCGGGTCTCCCACTCGCGGCCGTTGATGTAGAAGGTCGGCGTGCCGCCGACGCTCAGCGAATCGCCGAGCGCTCGGTCGGCCAGCACCTGGGACCACGCCTCGCGCTGCGACACGCATTGCCGGTACCTGGCGCCGTCGAGACCGAGGCGCAGCGCGTAGCCCTCGAGCGCCGCGGCCGGCCGCCGGGAGCGCACCCACTCGCTCTGGTTCTGGTAGATGACGTCGTGCATTTCCCAGAATCGGTCCTGCCGGCCCGCGCACGCGGCCGCCAGGTGGGCCTCCGGGGCATTGCGGTGCATCGGCAGCGGGAAGTGCACGAAGCGCCAGCGTACCCGTCCGGTCGCGATCAGGCGCGTCTTCACGTCGGGCATCTGCACGGTCGCGAACTGGGCGCAAAAGCCGCACTCGAAGTCGGCGAACTCGGTGATCTCCACGGACGCCGAGTCGGAGCCGTACACCACGCCGCGCGGCCCGGGCGCGATGGGCCCGATCGGGGGGCCGAGGGTCAGCGGCGCGCTGGTGTTCCGCATCCGCATGCCGATCAGCACGGCGCCGACGACCGCGATCGCGCCCAGGCCCGCGTAGAACGGCGTCATCGAGCGTCTGGCGTCCGCCATCACTCCTCCTCGTCGGTCCCGTGGTCGTCCGGCGTCCACGGCGCCTGCGCTTCGCCGACGATGCGACGGTGCTCGGCGACCTCCGGACTGTCGTACGTGATTCGCACCTCGTAGCGGAACAGCTCGGCCCTGAGGTCGCCGAGCGTCTTGAGGAGCGTCCCGGGCTCGTCGAGCAGCCGTCCCTCGGCGTCGAGCACAATGATGCGCTGGGCGAGCGCCCGCAGCATCGCCCGCAGCTGCTCGACCCGCGCGGGATCGTATGTCTCGTCGGCCATGACGCCCCTTCGCGCGCCCGCTCTCGCACCACCGCGGGGCGCTCCCTATCATCATAGCCACCGTGACCACGGCCGCCAACTCGACGCCGCGACTGCTCGCGCCCGAAGCGCTCGCCACGATCGCGGGCATTGCGCAGGCGCCCCTGCGCGAGGGGCACGACGTCCGGATCCTGCGCGACGGGGCCCTCGCCTTTCCCGCGATGCTCGCGCTGATCCGGGCGGCCAAGCGCAGCGTCTGCTTCGAGAACTTCATCTTCGCCAACGACGGCACCGGCGAGCGGTTCGCCAAGGTCCTCGAGAGCGCGGCCGGGCGCGGCGCGTCGGTGCGGGTGTTGTACGATCCCATGGGCACGCTGCTGGTCCGCGGCGGCTCGATCGCCCGGCGCCTCAAGCGCTCGCGCGTGCGGGCCCGCGCCTTCCGGCCGGTCGGGGCGCTGGCCCCGTGGAGCTGGCTTCACCTCAGGCATCGCGACCATCGCAAGCTGCTGATCGGCGATCAGCTGGGCGCCGTGGTGGGCGGGCTCTGCGTCGCGAACAACTGGGCGCCCGCCGAGCGCGGGGGCGGCGGCTGGCGCGACACGGCGGTGATGATCCGCGGCCCGGCGGTGGCCGATCTCCAGCTCGCGTTCGAACGGATGTGGCATCGCGCCCGCGCCACCGCCCGGGCCGCCGACCAAGACGCGCGGCTCACGATGGAGATGCCGCTCGCGCAGGCTCCGCCGCCGGCCAAGGGGAGCGCCACGGTCCTGGTCGTGGGAGACCGGCCGGGCACCCGGCGCGTCGCGGCGATGTACGCCTGGCTCGCCGATCACGCCGAAGAAACGATCGAGCTGTCCGACGCCTACATGATCGCCCCGCCACCCCTGACCGCAGCGCTCATCGGCGCGGCCCGCCGCGGCGTCCGCGTGCGCATGCTCGTGCCGGGCCGCAACAACCACCCGATCGCCGGCCTCGCGGCGCGGCGCATGTACGGCCCGCTGCTCGAAGCCGGCGCCGAAATCCACGAATGGGACGGCGTGATGCTGCACGCCAAAACGGTGGTCGTGGACGGCGCGATCTCGATGATCGGCTCGTCCAACCTCGATCCGTTGTCGCTGCACCGGAACTACGAGCTGAACGTGCTCGTGGCCGACCTCGCGACGGGAGCGCGGATGCGCGACCTGTTCGCCCAGGATCTGGCGCTCGCCAGCCCCATCACGCTCGAGGATTGGCGACGGCGGCCGCGGCGGGCACGGCTGGCCGAATGGCTCGCCGGGTGGTTCGAGTGGAACCTCTGAGGGCCCAAATGGTTACGCTTGTGAACACTTGAACTATCGCCGTCTTCGACTATATTTGCCGCCACCTCAGGAGGTAAGACTTGGGCAAGGTGAAGAAACCCCGCAAACAGTACATCCCCTCGCAATTCGAGCAGGCACGCGACGAGCTTTTCAGCCACATCCTGCGCTGCGGCGTTCTGGAGGCGGCGGAAGAGCACCGCAGGGACTGGTTCGACGACACGATGGACTACCTGGCGGAGCGCTACGACACGTTGACGGCGGCCGAGGTCACCGAGCTCCGGACGCTGGGCGAGCGCTATTGCCGTCCCGTCGTTCCGCGGCCTGAGGCGGTTTCGGCCGGCGTCTGAACCGACCGGCCTGATGCGGGAGTTGCGGCGCCCCGGGTCCTAGCGGCCCGGGGCGCTGCGCGTGCGCCACCTGAAGCCGGCGGCGAGCCGGGCGCCGCCGCCCAGGCCCAGCTCGACGAACCACCCGCGCGGCGCGGCCGGCGCCACGTCGGCGCCGACGGTGATCAGGACGCGGGCCGCAAGGTCGGCGCGCTCGCCGCTGGCGAGCGCCAGTCCGCCGCCGCCGTACACGGCTGCTCCGCGCGTGCGCCCGGGGTCGAGCAGGAAGTGATAGGTGAATTCGAGCCGTCCGGCCGGATCGCCGGTCTCGAGCACGCCGGCCGCGAACACCCCCCCGAGCCGGGTGCGGCCGCGGTCGCGCCAGCCCACCCCGACGCCGGCGAGAACGGCCGCCGGCCTCGAGGCCGTCCCCACCGCCCACGCCTGCGTCTCGGTCCAGCCCTGGGCACGCGCGGCTTGCGGCGGGCACACCACGGCGGCCAGCGCGACGACGATTCCCCAGGCCTCAGGCCTGGAGGCGCAGCTCATAGCGGACGGGAATGTCCGGTGCGAGGGAGTGCGTGACGGAACAGTACTTCTGGAGCGAGAGGTCGATCGCCTGCCGCACGGCCTCCTCGGTCGCGCCCGGGGCTGTGACGTGATACACGAGGTCGATCTTCACGTAGCGCTGGGGATACTCCTCGCGACGCTCGCCGCGCAACTCGAGTCGCAGGCCCCGGAGGTCGAGCCGCTTCTTCCTCAGCACCGAGACCACGTCGCTGCCCGTGCAGCCGGCAATGGCGATCAGCAGCGTGTCCATCGGCGACGGGCCCTCGGCGGTCTCACCGTCGATGACGATCGGCGCCCTGCCCGGCGCCTCGCCACGGAAGACCATCGAGCGGCCTTCCCACGACGCCGTGACCTGCTTGACCGGCGGTGGCGCCATCAGTTCGCGCCGCCCCGCGTCGCGAGACCCACCAGGAAGCGGTGGCGCCCCAGGCGGTCGAGGGCGTGGTACTCGATCAGCCAGTTGAACGTCCGCCGCAGCGGCAGCTCGAACCCGAGAACCAGGTTCGGCCACACGTCCTCGTTCGCCCCGTCGTCGTAGAACCCCAACCCCGTGCCGACGTATGGGATCGCGTCGGCGTCGTCGGGCTGGAACCGGAACACGACCTCCAGCGCCGCGTGCAGCGAGTTGTCGGTGCGCCCGAACCCCAGCTCGAAGCTCGGCCGCAGGCGCACCTGGGACGAGCCGAGCGTCATGATGTCCACGGTCGAGCCGACGACACCTTGCTCGTCGCGGTTCACCTGAGCGCCGAAGCGCGTGGTGAAACCGAAGACGCCCACGGCGACCGACGGCCGGGGCGCCTGCTCGCGCGGCGGCTCCGCGCCGCGCCGATCCGGTGGCACGAAGTCCTGCGCGGTCGCAGCAGTGGTCGCGGTGGCGAGCGCGACGGCGATCCAGCCCCAGCATCTCATGCGGATCCTCCTTGGCGGAACCGCCCGCCGTGCCGCACGACGAGGCGTCCGTAGTCGGCGATCGCATACAGCGCGATGGCGCGGTGGCCCAGGCCAGCGGTTCGAGATACCGCGAATCCAGCAGCCACGCGACCAGCGTGAGCGACTGGCCGGCGGTGACCGCTTTGCCGCCGGCGCGCGCCGGAACGCTAAACGGTCGGCTTAGCACCGCGCCAGCCAGATACCCGATCGGCGCCAGAATGTCCCGCAGCAGCACGCCGGCGATCTCGAGCGGCGTGAGGGCCCCCGAGGCGGCGAGCGTGGCGAACGCCGCGATCATGAACACCTTGTCGGTCACCGGATCGAGCACCGCCCCAAGCCGGGACGGCCCCAGCCGGCGGGCCAGCCAGCCGTCCAGCAGGTCACTGGCCGCGGCGGCGGCCAGCACCGGCAGGCGAACCGCCACCCCCGGCACCAGCACGAACACGACGGCTAAAGGCAAGCGCGCCAACGAGATGAGATTGGGACCCGACAGCACACCACCGCCCGGCGTCGCTTGCCCCCCCATGGGGCCCCGCGTAGCTTCTCCCATACCGTGGACCTGTCCCTTCTGAAGCAAGCGGCGATCTTCTCCGGTCTCGACGAGGGCGAGCTGGCCCGTGTCGCCGAGACGTGTCAGGAGCAGAAGTTCGTCAGCGCCAAGACGATCTTCAAGGAAGGCGAGCCCGGCAACCGTCTCTACATCATCGCCGACGGCGAAGTGCGCATCAGTCGCATCATCCCCGGCTCCGGCGAGGAGGCGCTCGCCGTGCTCAAGAAGGGGACCATCTTCGGCGAGATGGCGATCTTCGACCAGTCCGAACGCTCCACCGACGCCATCGCCAACACCGACTGCACGCTCGTCACCATCAGCCGGTCGGACTTCGAGCTCCTGATGGACTTCAATCGCGACATCGCCTACAAGGTGCTGTGGGCGGTGATCCGGCTCTTGTCCGGGCGGCTCAGACAGACCAACGACAATCTCCGAAGCTTCCTGGCGATGAGCATGTTCTAGAGAGTAGCGAATGGCGAATGGCGAATAGCGAGTAGCTCGCCCCGCCGCGCCGTTCGCCACTCGCTACTTGCTACTCGCTACTCGCTACTCGCTATTCTGAATCTCGCATCCACCGCGACTACCCGATCCGGATACGCCACCAGCGGATTGATGTCCATCTCGGCGATCGTCTCCTGGTCGCCCACCAGCTGCGAGACGCGCTGCACGATCTCCTGGAGCGCCACCAGATCCACGCTGGTCTCGCCGCGCACGCCCTCCAGCAGCTTGTAGCCGCGGATCCCCCGGACCATCTCCCGCGCGTCGAGGTCGGTCAGCGGATGGACGCGGAACACGACGTCCCGCAGCACCTCGACGAAGATGCCGCCCAGGCCGAACATGAGCAGCGGCCCGGCCTTCGCGTCGCGCGTCGAGCCGACGATGGTTTCGCGGCCGGGCGGCATCATCTTCTGGACCAGCACGGCGTCGGGCGTTTCGCCCGCGCGCTCCCGCACCCGCGTCATCATGCGCGCCCAGCCGTCGGTGACGGCCTGCGCGTCGCCCAGGTTCAGCACGACGCCGCCCACGTCGCTCTTGTGGACGATGCGATGGCTCATGACCTTGAGCGCCACCGGGTACCCCATCGCGCCCGCCGCGCGCACCGCCTCGTCGGGCGTCCGCACCACCTTCCACGGGGCGGTGGGGATGCCGTACGCGTCGAGCATGGCCAGCGACTCCCCCTCGTCCAGTTTTTCCCGGCCCTCGGCGCGCGCGGCGTGGACGATCGCGTCGGCGCGGGCGCGGTCCACCGGGTAGCCGATGACCGTGCCCTCGGGGCGCTCCAGCCAGCGCCGGTACCGGACGAGCGCCGCCAGCGCGCGCGCCGCCGATTCCGGGAACACGTAGCCCGGGATGCCGGCCTCGACCAGCTCCTCGAGCGCCGCGGGGACGCCCTCCTTGCCGAGCATCACCGCGAGCACCGGTACGTCCTTGCGGGTCGCCGCCGCGTCGCGGATCGCGAGCGCGACGTCGCGCGCCTGGATGCCCAGGGGCGGAATGAACGACGCGATGACGGCGTCCACTGCGGAGTCCTGCAGCACGATCTCGAGCGCCGCCCGGTACGTCGGCGCCTTCGCGCTCGCGATAAGGTCCACCGGATTACGCACCGATGCCTCCTCGGCCACACGGGCGCGGATCTTCGCCTGCGTTTCGGCCGACAGCTCCGGAACGCGGAGGCCGGCCGACTCGCACGCGTCGGTGAGGATGATCGCGGGACCGCCGGCGTTCGAGATGATGGCGACGCGGTCGCCCTTCGGCAGCGGGAGCCGCGGGAACGCCATCGCGTAGTCGAACAGCTCCTCGACCGTCTGCGCCCGGATCACGCCGCACTGCTGCATCAGAACGTCGGCGGCGAGGTCGGTGCCCGCGAGCGCGGCGGTGTGGCTCGAGGCGGCGCGGGCCCCGGCCGCCGTGCGGCCGGACTTCACCACGAAGATCGGCTTCACCCGCGTGATGCGCTTGGCCAGCGCGAAGAAACGGCGCGGGTTGCCGAAGCTCTCCAGGTACATCAGGATCGCCCGCACCGCGGGGTCGTCGCCCCAGCACTCGACGAGGTCGTTGCCCGACACGTCGGGCTTGTTGCCCACCGACACGAACTGGTGGATGCCGATGCCCAGCTCCTCGGCGTAGTCGAGGATGCTCTGACCCATCGCACCCGACTGGCTCACGATGGCCACCGGGCCGGGCGGAGGCATCTTGGGCGAGAAGGTGGCGAGCATGGACACGGCCGGATCGGTGTTCAGCACCCCCATGCAGTTGGGGCCCACCATCCGCATCCCGTAGCGCTTCACGATCTCGACCAGCTGCTGCTCGCGTGCCACGCCCTCGCCGCCCACCTCCGCGAACCCCGCGGTGATGACGACCAGCCCCTTGATGCCCTTCTTGCCGCACTGCTCCGCGACGTCGAGCACGAACTGCTTGCGCACCACGATGATGGCGAGGTCCACGAGGTCGGGGATCGCCCCGACCGACGGGTAGGCCTTGATCGAGTGGATGCTCGTGGCGTTGGGGTTCACCGGGAAGATCGGCCCGTGAAACCCGAACCGCACCAGGTTGTCGAGGATCTGCCAGCCGATCGTGTCGGGCTGCCGCGAGGCACCGACGACGGCGATGGACTGCGGTTTCAGGATGGCTTCGAGCACGGAAGGGAAGCTAGCCTAGGCCTCGCCGAGTGGCCGCCGACGCAGGACCAGTAACCCGAGGGCGAACAGCCCGATCCCCCACCCGGCCACCCAGGCGTATTCACCGGCCGTCAACGTCGCCTCGTCCACCAGCTGGTTGGGCGGCAGGACGGCGTGCAGCACCTTCCCGAGCGCCGACTCGCCGCGGGGAAAGCGTGCCCGCAGATAGCTCGCGGCGATGACGGCGCCGATCATCCACAGCCAGTCGAGCGAGCTGACGGTCGAGAACGCGAAGATCATCCCGCCGATGAGGAGGCCCAGCGCCGCGCCCGACGTGAGCAGCCGCCAATGCCAGGCCGGGTGCACCGCAAGCGAGAAGATCGTGAGGAACCCCGCCGTGAACACCAGCATCCCCACGACGGCCAGAACGAAGGACTGCCCGTAGAACCAGAGCGGGCTGACCGGCTTGGCGAGGTAGAAGCGGTAGTAGCCCTTGGTGCGATCCTCGGCGACAATCCCGTGGAACAGGACCACGACCGCCAGGCAGGCGAGCTGGAAGTACAACCCCTGCACCATCCGGCCCAGGGGCTCCGGTGACGGCGGCCCGTCGCTCGTCATCGCGAAATGCAGCGGCAGACAGATGGCGGCCGTGATGAGCCACGGGACGAGGATCCGCGGGCCGGTGCGGTCCCGCACCTGCCAGCCGAGATAGCGCAGCACTTCGCCGCGCGTCACTGGTCGGCGCCCACGGCCTGGCGGAACGCGGTCTCGAGCCGCGAGCGCTCGGGCACGACCGCGACGATCTGCACGCCGGCGTCGATGAGCCGGCGCAGCCCCTCGTTGAGCGTGGGCAGGTCGATGGGAGGCACCAGGTACTCCTCGGCCCGGCCGTCGGCCGCCGCTTCGGCGCCGGGAAACGCCTCGGCGACGGCGGGCGACGGCGCCGCCACGACCAGCCGGTAGCGCGCCAGTGAACCTGTGGCCCGCGCGCCGATGATCGCGATCTGCTGGAGCCGGCCGCGGTCGATGATCCCGACCCGGTCGGCCACACGCTCGAGCTCGTCGAGGTTGTGGGAGGCGATGACGACGGTGCGCCCCGGCCGCTTGAGGTTCCGGCCGATGTCGCGGAACCGCTGGGTCCACAGCGGGTCGAACCCGTGCGTGGGCTCGTCGAGAATGACGAGATCGCTCTCCGAGAGCAGCGCCTGCGCGAGGCCGAGCCGCTGGAGGTTGCCCTTCGAGAGTTGCTTGACGCGCTTCTTGCGGTGCTCCTCGAGGCCCAGCTGCTCGATCACGCGGTTGACGCGGCCGGCGCGGTCCGTGTCGGGCACGGCGGCGAGCACCGCGTAGCGCACCAGCGCGCCCTCCACGCTCCAGCCGGGCGGAATCGCCACCAGCTCGGAGAGGTAGCCGACGCCCCGCGCCTCGACGAAGTCGCGCGGCGCCACGCCGTCGATCATCACCCTACCGGCCGTGGGCCGCAGGAAGCCGAGCAGCAGGTTGATGAGGGTGGACTTGCCCGCCCCGTTGGGGCCGGCGATGCCGAAGATCTCGCCGGTCTCGATCTCGAGCGAGAACTCCTCGACGGCGCGCACGGGGCGCCGCCGGAGCAGCGTGCGGTAGGTCTTGCCGACGTCCCGGAGCTGGATCACCGCAGGATCCGCAGGAGCCCGGCGTCGGCGCTCCCGCGGATGAAGCTCTCCGCGTCGGTGACCGGAATCTTCACGCCGAGCTTGGCCGCCTGCTCGGCGGTGTTCGCGATGTACTCTTCGACCGGGCGGTTGGCGAACGTGGCATCGTCGTCGCGCATGCCGCGGACGATTTCCTCCCAGGTGCCCACGTAGGTCGAGCCGTCGGGCGTCGCGATGCGGTGCGCGTCCGCGCTGCGCACCCGCCGGTGCATTTCCTGCAGCTCCGTGAGCAGCGTGCCGAACAGCTCCAGCTGCGCGGGGTCCCGCGTGCCGGTGCCGCCAGGCCCGGCCGCCTCGATTTCGGCCAGCAAGAGCTCGGTCGGATCCGCCTCGCCCGCCAGGTCGGCGAGCCGCACCAGCCAGGGCTTGAGCTCCGGATCGTCGTCGGGCAGGCGGTAGATGGACTTCTTCAGCTCGATCACGCGCCAGATGCCCAGCTCGTCCCAATGGTCGTCGGGCTGGGTCTTCTCGAAGGCGTTGAGCGATTCCTCGTAGTTGCCCCGATCGTACAGCAGGTTCGCGAGGTAGATGCGGGCCTCGGTGTGCTCCGGGTCGAGGCCCAGCGCGCGGCGCAGCCACTTGATCGCGTCGCGCTCCTTGGCGAGCCGGTGGCAGGCGTACCCGACGCACGCGATGGCCTCGGCGCTCTCGGGGTGCGCGCCCCGCGCGGTCTCGAAGAACCGGTGCGACGGCTCGATCAGCCCTTCGCGGAACAGCGCGCGGCCCATCTGCAGGACGATGTCGAGGTCCTCGCTGAAGCCGAGCTCGAGCACGCGCTCGAACCGTTCGATCGCGACGCCCGCGTCGCCCAGCTTGAGCAGGACCTCGCCGATCCCGGCGAGCGCGTCCTCGTGATCCGGCTCCAGGTCGAGCGCATCGTCGAACGCGCGGCGCGCCCACGCGAATTCCTCCCGCGCCATCCGGGCGTACCCCATGCCCACGTGAAGCTCGACGGCGTCCGGATAGACGTGCAGGCCCTGCCGGAGGGTATCTATGGCTTCGTCGTACTGGCCTTCGTTGTAAAGCTGGTGCGCGCGTTCGTCAAACTCGTCCGAGCTCCAGAACGCTTCGCTCATCAGGCGGGGCTCCGGGGGGAGGTTTGCCTATCATAAAGACTAAGCCCCTTCCGCACAAGAGTTTGCGACCCCCCTTACGGCGTCCGACGGACCGCCTTCCCCCACTTCTTGAGAAGCGTGGCAAGCCGCGCTTGCTCGGCCGGGCTCAGCACCGAAGCGACGGCCCGCATTCGCTCGGCGTGCAGCGGAAAAATCCGGGCCATCAGGGCCTCGCCCTTCGCCGTCAGGCAGGCGTGAATCACGCGGCGGTCGTCGGCCTGGCGGCGGCGGCGCAGCAGCGCGGCCTTTTCGAGCTGGTCGGCGACGAACGTGACGTTCCCGCTGGTCACGAGCAGCTTCCGTCCGAGCGCGCGGAGCGGCAGCGGACCCTTGTGGTACAGCACGTCGAGGACGGCGAACTGCGCCTGGGTAAGACCGTACCCGCGGATGTCGTCGGCCGAGGCGCGGCTCACCGACGCGCCGCACCGCGCGAGCGCCACCCACACGTTGAGCGCGCGGTCAGCCTCCCGGCCGTAGGACCGCTTGGCGACCGGACGCTCAGGGCTCGTAGCGGACCGAAACCCGATACAGGCCGCTGCTCGGCTCTTCGCCGTAGCTGTTGGCGTAGACGCGGTAGGTGCGGCCCGCCTGCACCCGCACGGTGAGGCGGGAGTCGGTGCCGCTGCCGCCGTCATCGTCAGTCCCCAGGATCTGCCCCTCGGAGTCCCTCGCGATGAGGTAGGCGTCGAAATCGCCGGAGGACATCTCGATGACCAGGTCGCCCTCACGGTCCGCGCGGAACGTCCACACGTCCGCCCACGTGCCGTCGCCCATCACGCTGTCGCCGGGCTCGAGGCGCCCCACGACGGTCTCTCCGTCGTGGATCTCGCCCCCGCGCCCGGCCGCGAGCTGCAAGCCACCGCTGGTGAGCGTGAGCTCGTAAAAGCCGGTCCGCTCGTTGTCGCCGAAGCTGCGCGCGATCACGCGGTAGCGCCCGCCGCCGGACAGCCGCACGGCGATGAACGAGTCGGTGCCTTCCCCGCCGTCGTCATCTTCGTGGATCAGCCCGCCGCGCGGGTCACGCAGCTCCAGGTAGGTGTCGAAGTCGGCCGAGCGCATGTCGATCATCACGTCCTGGCCGGCGCGGCCCTCGAACTCCCACACGTCCTGGAAACCGCCGCCCGGGCGCTGCTGGTCGCCCGGCTCGAGCCGGCCGGAGGTGCGGCGGCCGGTTTCCAGACGGCCGGGGCGCCCGGCGTCGAGCGGCGGCTGGGCGAAGCTCAAGGCGACGCGGTAGCGACCGCCGCCGCGGCTCTCGCTGTAGGTGGTCACGACCAGCGTGTAGTCGGCGTCGCGCGGCAGGACCGTCATCAGCCGGGCGTTGGTGCCCTCGCCGCCGTCGTCGTTGGAGTCCACCGCCATGCCGTCCAGGCGCAGCGTCACGAACGCGTCGAACACGCGCGATGTCACGTCGACGCGCGCCAGCTGGCCGGCGCGGCCGCGGAAGGTCCACTCGTCCTCGAAGCCGCGGCGGCCGCGCCGGTCGCCGCCCTCGAGCCGGCCGTCTCCGGCCTCGCCCGCGGCCAGGCGTGCGGGGACCCCCGGCTCCGCGAACGTGCCGATCTCCTCCACGACCGCCAGGCGGTAGGCCCCGACCTGCGGGTTCTCGCCGTAGCTGGTGGCCAGCACCGTGTAGCGCCCGGCGACCGCGGTGCGCAGGCCGACCTGGGCGTCGTTGCCCTCGTTCAGGCCGTCGTCGTCGGAGCCGACCTCGACGCCGGACGGGTCGAGGATCACGAGGTAGGCGTCGAAGTCCTCCGACCGGAGCTGCACCAGTAACCGCTGGCCGACACGGGCCTCGAAGGTCCAGCGATCCTGGAACGGCCCGTCGCCCGCCATCTCGTCGCCCGGCTCGAGCAGGCCTTCCCGGGTTTCGCCCACGCGCACCGTGCCCGCGGCGCCCGCGGGGGGGGCGTCGGGCAGCTCCCAACCGCTCGCGCTCAGGGTGTAGGTGCCGCGACCCGATTCACTGAAGGCCGTGGCGAAGATCCGGTACCGGCCGTCGCGGGGCAGGATGGCGCGGACCCGGGCGTCGGTGCCCTCGCCGGCGTCGTCGTCGCTTCCGACCAGGTAGCCCTGCTCGTCGCGCACGCTGAGGTAGGCGTCGAAGTCGCGCGACGACATCTCGAACGTGACGCGCTGGCCGCGGCGACCGTCCAAGGTCCACACGTGATACGGGGCCCGCCGGGTCCGGCCGATCGGGTCGCCGTCGCGCAGCTCGCCCTGGACCGCGCGGCCGAGGTCCAACACACGGTCCTGCGCCGCGAGCGGAGCGGCGGCGAGGGCGGACAGGGCGAGGACGATCAGGTGCGAGGAGCGCATCCCAGGGATCTCCGGGTAGGTCAACGGGAGCCGACCAGCTCGTCGGCGAGCAATCCGGCGTCGTAGATCCTGCGAAGGGCTTCGAGGATTCCGCGCGCGTCCACCCACATCGACCGGCCGCGCGCTTCGGTGAACAGGAACCGCGCGGGGAGGCCTTCGACGTTGCCGTCGAAGATCAGCCCCACGACCTCGCCGTCGCGGTTGATGACCGGGCTGCCGGAGTTGCCGCCGATAATGTCGTTGGTCGACACGGCGTTGAGCGCCGTCGTCAGCTCCAGCGTGCCGCGCCGCTCGATCCAGCGCGGCGGGAGGTTCCACGGCGCGCGGCCGCCGAAGCCGAAGTGGCGGTCGTACAGGCCGTGGAACGTGGTGAAGGGTTGGGCCTGGGTGCCGTTGTACGGGTAGCGGCGCACTTCGCCGTCGCTGATTCGCAGGCTGAACGTGGCATCCGGCGCCACGCCGGTGCCGAACACCGCAAGCAGTGCGCGCGCCACGCGCTCATCGTGCTGGGCCTCCTGGCTCAGCAGCTCGGTCCACTCGCGCTGGATCTCGCGCTCCAGCGGATCGATCATCCGCGCCAGGGCGAGGAACGGATCGCTGGAGGCCGCGAGCCGCCCGGCGCCCGCCTGGATCAGCGCGCGGCGCTGGGCGCCGGTCGTGATCTGCGAGCCGGCCACCATCGCGCGCGCCGCGGCCTCGGGTGTGCGTCCGCCGAGCGCCGCGCGCAGGACCGGGTCGCCGGCCGGCAGCTCGGCCTGCATCGCCCCGAGGTAGGCGCCGAGCATGCGGATCTCGAGCAGCGTGTCGACCACCGCGCTGTCGGTGGCGCGGGTGAGCGCGGCGAGCTGCGGGCCGCGGAACTGCGGCAGCCGGTCGGCCTCGGGCTTCGCCATCTCGGCGTGCCAGCGCACCATCGCGCCCGCGAGGCCGAGCAGGCGGGTGCCGTACGCTCCGAACGCGTGATACCGCCGGCGGGTGTCGAGCGTCGCCAGCTGCCGCCGGATGGTCTGGATGCCCGTCCACGCCTCGCCGTATTGCCGGCGCAGCGCGGCGTCGGCGTTCACGCGGTTGCGGAAGGCGGCTTCCCAGTCGCGCTTGCGCGTCATCAGCTGCGGGTCGAGCAGGCCCGACTGGTAGCCCCCGATCGCCTTCTGGGTGTTCTCGAGCCCGAACAGCGTGTTCCGCAGCGCCGCCGCGCGCTCGGGACTCGCCTGGCCGACCGCCTGGTAGACGCCGATCTGCCGCTGCAGCTGCGACAGCTGCGCCGGATACTGCACGTCCCGCAGGTACTCGAGCTGGGCGATCGTGTTGAGCCTGCCCGTCGAGCCCGGGTTCCCGATCACGAACACGAGGTCGCCTTCCTGCGCGCCGGTACGGCTGAACCGGAAGTACTCGGTGTGCGCCGGCTCGTTGTTCACGTACGCGCGGTAGAACGACAGGTCCAAATCGTGGCGCGGGTACGTGAAGTTGTCGGGGTCGCCGCCGAAGAACGCGATCTGCCCCTCGGGCGCGAAGACCAGCCGCACGTCGGTGACCCGGCGGAACCGATACAGCCTGTACTGCCCGCCGCGGTACATCGTGACGACCTGGCAGACCAGGTCGGGGGCCCCGCCGGCGCATCGTTGCTCGAGCCGCCGCACGGTCGCCTCCCGCAGCTCGCCGGCCCGCGTGGGCGAGGGCGCCGAGGCCGTGGCGGCGTTCACGCTGTCGGTCACGTCGGCGATGCTGAGCAGCTGGTCCACGTAGAGGCCGCGGCAGGGACGCTCCTCCTCGCGGGTGCGGGCGTAGAACCCGCTCTCGAGGAGGTCCTCGCCCGGGCGGGTCGCCGACTCGATGCACGAGCGCGCGCAGTGGTGATTCGTCATCACCAGCCCGTCGGCCGACACGAACGACGCGGTGCAGCCGGGCTGCCGCAGCGCCGCGAGCCGCGCGTGGTCCAGCCACTCCTGGGTCGGGCGGAACCCGTAGCGCCGAGCCCAGTACTCCAGGGGCGGCACGTCGAAGGTCCACATCTTCCCGGTCTCGAGGCCGGGGTATTCGCCAGCCGGCTGCTGGCCGCTGGCCGTGGGGCCGACGACGGCCATGGCAACCGCCACGATCAGGCCGACACGCAGGCATCGCATCGAACGTGCTCCTCGGGTCAGTTCGTCGAACAGCTGGCGCTCACCGGCCGCGCGCCCTGGCAGCGTATCGTCTCGTCCATCCCGTTGGCCAGCACGCCGCACGCGGCGGTCTGCGCGCCCTGACGCGCCTCCTGCTCGGTCGCGCCGGCGCCGCGGGCGCAGCGACGCTGGCCGTTGAACTCGATGCAGACCTCGCACTGCCGCTCGACCCGCGCCATGGAGTTGTACACCATCCAGCCCATCGCGCCCAGGACGGCGGCCGTCAGCGTCCACTTCACGTTCCGTTTCATCGTCCTCCCGGCCGCGCGCCGTCCGCTTCCGCGGCGCTACGGATGTGGTTCAGGACCCGCTGGTGGATGCGCCCGACGATCGCGTCGGTCGGAGCCGGAACTCGCCGCGCACCGCGCGAAAGTAGCCGTGGAGATGCGGCGCGTCGAGGGATGGTGACATACTTCACCGCCATCAACGCGGCGCCGTGGCGCAAGGACGTGGCCGGGTCCACGGGCTCGGAAAACCCGAACCACAACCGGAACAGCCGAGCGAGGCGGTCCACGATTGACGGAAAGTAACCCGGCCGCGGCGGACGGCAGAAGCAGCTGATCCGGCTGCTCGATGCCCTGCGAGGCGGCCTGGCCTAGGGGAACCGGTTTCTTTTTTTCAGCATTACTTGACTAATAAATGATTAATCGATCTCACACTTTGGAGGTGGGTATGCTGCGGAAGCTCTTTGCGACGACGAACGACCCGGCGGTCGGGCTCGCCCGGATCGCCCTGGGCCTGGTGATGTTCCCGCACGCGATGCAGAAGCTGTTCGGATGGTTCGGCGGCTACGGCATCGAGGGGACGCTGGGGTTCCTGACCGGGGCCCTGCACCTGCCGGCCGGGCTGGCCTGGCTGGCGCTCGCGGCCGAGATCCTGGGCTCGCTGGGCCTCATCGTCGGCTTGGCCGGCCGGGGGGCCGCCCTCGGCATCGCCGCCGTGATGATCGGCGCGGTCGTGACGGTCCATGCGCAGAACGGCTTCCTCATGGACTGGGCGGGCCGCAGCGCGGGTGAGGGGTACGAGTACCACATCCTCGCCACCGCGCTGGCGGCGGTCGTGATGATCAAGGGCAGCGGCGCGTTCTCGCTGGACCTGTTGCTGAACCGGCGGGCCGAGCACGCGACGTCGGCCGACCGGCCGGTGGCGCTGGCCGCCTGAATGCCTGGATGGCGAGTAGCGAGTGGCGAGTGGCGCTCTCCACTCGCCATTCGCTATTCGCCATTCGCTACAACAGCAACCCCGCAATCGTCGCCGACATGAAGTTCGCCAGCGTCCCCGCCAGCATGGCGCGGAAGCCGAGCCGCGCGAGGTCGTGCTTGCGCTCGGGGACCAGCGCACCGATCCCGCCGATCTGGATGCCGACCGAGCTGATGTTCGCGAACCCGGCGAGCGCGAAGGACGCGATCGTGAACGATCGCGGGTCCAGCAGGTCCTTCATGTCGCCGAGCTGCTTGAACGCGATGAACTCGTTCAGCACCGCCCGAAGACCGAGCAGGCCACCGATCTGCCCGGCGTCCTGCCACGGCACGCCGATGACGAATGCGATGGGCCGGCCGACCCAGCCCAGGATGGTCTGCAGGTTGGCGGGGAACCACCCGACGTACCCGTGCACCCACCCCATGGCGCCGTTCAGCAGCGCGACCAGCGCGATGAACGAGACCAGCATGGCGATCACGTTCAGCATCAGGTGCAGGCCTTCGCTGGTTCCGCGCGCCGCCGCGTCCACGATGTTCACGTCGGTGCGGGGCACCGTGATGTTGGCGTTGCCGCGCGTCTCGGGCTCGCCCGTTTCCGGCTCGAGCAGCTTGGCCATCACCAGGGTGCCGGGGGCGGTCATGATGACGGCGGTCAGGAGGTGGCGCGCCTCGACCCCGAACGCGATGTAGGCGGCCATGATCGAGCCGCTGACGTGCGCCATGCCGGCGGTCATGACGGTCATCAGCTCGGAGCGCGTGAGCTTCGGCAGAAACGGGCGGATGGTGAGCGGCGCCTCGGTCTGCCCCATGAAGATCGACGCCGCCACGTTGGTGCTCTCGGCGCCGCTGGCGTTCATGAGGCGGCTCATCACGACGGCCATCGCCCGTACGACGAGCTGCATGATGCCGAGGTAGTACATGATGGCGAACAAGGCGGACACGAAGATGATCGCGGGCAGGATCTGGAACGCGAACACGACGCCGAGGCTGGAGTTCGCCTTGCCGACCTCGCCGAACACGAACGAGCTGCCTTCGTAGGAGAAATGCAGGATCGCCGTGACCACGTCGCCGAGCCAGCGGAACAGCCGGCGCCCGCCTTCGACGCGCAGGACCAACAGGGCGAACACCACCTGCAGACCGACGCCGGTGGCCACGACCTTCCAGTCCACCGCCTTGCGGTCGCGCGAAAGGACCCAACCGGTCGCGATGATCAACGCCATGCCGAGCAGGCCGATGAGGCGCTGGGGCAGGCTGACCGGCTGCGCCGGTCGGGCCGGCGCGGGCGCCGGGCCGGCCTGGGGCGCGGCGGCCGGAGCCGCGGCCGCGGCCGAGTCCTGCCGCGCGCCCGCGCCTTCCTGCGCGACCAGCGGAAGGGCCGTGTTGTAGATGATGCGCGGGAGCGAGAACACCGCGAGACCCGCGGCCAGGGCCGCGGCGAAGGCGAACACGAGGCGCTTGGGCATAGGGCGCAAAACTTACGTCACGGCCCGATGCTCGTCACGTCGTAGATGAGGAGGGCCGGGCTGCCGGGGTTCCTGGCGGCGAACACGTAGCGGTGACCGGCGATGGTGGCCATGGTGGCGGTGTGGACGCCCGAGGCGACGGTCACGGACGCGATGGGCTGCGGTTGCGCCGGATCGGCGACCAGGCTGAAGAAGCGCAACCCCGCGCTCGGACCGTTCTCCGCGCTGAACATCAGGAGCCGCCCGTCGGAGCTCACCTCGACGTCCGACACGGTCCCGATGCCCGCGGTGATGATCGAGTCCACCAGCGTCGGCGCGCCGGACGCGGCGAGCTGCCAGATCTTGAGCGCGTTGCCCGGCACGCCGGCACGCTGGCCCCACGTGCCGGAGTACGCGTAGTTGCCGTGCACCCACTGATCCGATCCGAAGCGCTCCGACACGTTGCCGCCGCCGACGGGCACCTGAAACGCACCGCCCACGAGCTGCAGCTGCCAGAAGCCGCTCAGCATGTCGGTCGCGTACAGTGACCCGTTGGTATGGAGGTGCACGCCCCAGATGTACGTGTTGCCGGCGCCGCCCGGCTGGATGCGCGCGATCTCCCGGCCCGCGAGCCCGAGGTCGCCGCTCAGCGTGCCGGACACGTCGAGCGCCACGACGCCACCGTTGTAGTAGGCCGCGTACAGCACCTCGTTCGTCTCGTCCACCCAGAAGTTGTGGGTCCCCGCGCCGGCCAGATGATAGAACGCCACCTCGACGGGCTGGTTGATGTTCAGGATGTCCACCACGTGGATGTCACCGCTCGAGCTGAAGCCGATGCCGCCCGGCCCTTCCTGCCCCACGAACACGTACCGTTTCGCGCCGCCCGGCGCGTGGTACCACCACGCGTTGTGGACCTGGGCGCCGCCCCCGATGCCGTTCGAGCTGGTGACGATCCGCGACACCTCCACGGCGCTGTCCGGCCGGCCGCTTCGGAAGCCGTTGCCGACGTCGTAGATGATGAGCCCCGTGTTCCAGGCGCACACGAACGCGAGACCGTCGCGAACGAACGTGTCGTGGATGCCATAGTTCGGCGGAACGGGAATGCTGGCCACGAGCGCGGGTCCCGCCGCCGTGGCCGCGCGGAACGTCGCCGGCGTGGCGACGCCGGCCGCGGCGGCGGTGGCGGTCTGCAGGCCCGCCGTCGTGCCCGTGAGCCAGGTCGCGCTCGCGCGCCCGTCCACGCCGGTCACGGCGGCGGTGGACCGCCGGATCCTGCCGCCCGCCGTCGCGCTCCACGTCACGGCGACGCCCGGCACCGGGTTGCCGGCCTGGTCGCGCGCGGTCACCACCAGGGGCGCGGTGAGCGGCGCACCCGCCGTGGCGATCTGGTTGTCGCCCGAAGTGGCTTCGACCTGCGTCGGCGGGCCGGGCGTCACCGTGATGCTGAACACGATGGGGTCGGCGTCGGAGGCGTCTGCCCGGACGCTCGCCGTGCCGGCCAGGCCTCCCGTGTACACGACCGTGGCGAGCCCGTCGCCCGCGGTGACGACCGAGTCGGGCGCCACCGCGCCCCCGCCCGCCGTCACCGACCAGAGCACCGTCACGCCGGCCTTTGGCGCGCCGGCCGCGTCGCGCGCGCGGAGCGTCAGCGTGACGCCCGGAGGGCCGGCGGTCGCCGCGAGTGTGGGCGCGCCGACCGGCTCGAGCACCGTGGGCGCCGGCACCTCGGGGATCGCCGGCCCACACGCCACACCCCATGCGGCGAGGAGCAGCCAGCCGGCGCGGGCGCGGCTCACAGGTCCGTGACGTCGACGATGAGCAGCGCCGGCTCCGGCGGGTTCTTCGCGGCGAACACGTAGAGCCGGCCGCCGATGAGCGCGAACGTAGCGGTGTGCACGCCGCCGGGCACCAGGTAGTCGCTCACGAACCGCGGGCTCGCCGGGTTGGTCAGGCGGTAGAACCGCAGGCCTGCCCGGGGGCCGTTCTCGGAGCTGAACAACAGGAGCGAGCCGTCCGGGCTCACCTCGACGTCGCTCACCGTCGTGATGTTGTCGGTGACCACCGAATCCACGAGGACCGGGGCGCCCTGCGCGTCCAGCTGCCAGACGTTCACCGCGTTGCCGACCGCGCCGCGCTGGCCCCAGGTGCCGGTGTAGACGTAGCCGCCCCGGACCCACAGGTCCGAGGTGAAACGCGCCGCCACGTTGGCCCCGCCGCCGGCTACCAGGAACTGGTTGCCCGCGAGCTGCAGCTGCCACAGGCCGCTCAACATGTCCGTGGCGTACACGCTGCCGCCCTCGGCCTGCACGCCCCACACGTAGCTCTGGCCCCCCGGCAGCACGCGCGCGATCTCGCGGCTCGACAGATCGCCGGAGAGCGCGCCGGAGACGTCGAGCGCGACGACGCCGCCGTTGTAGTAGGCTGCGTACAGCACTTGCGCCGCCTCGTCCACCCAGAAGTTGTGCGTGCCCGCCCCGGCGAGATTATAGAACGCCACTTCGACCGGGTGCTCGAGATCGGTCACGTCCACCACGTGAATGTCGCCGGTAGCGGACCGGCCGATGACGCCCGGCCCCTCCTGGCCTACGAACACGTACCGCCTGCTCCCCGACGGATCGTGGAACCACCACGCGTTGTGGACCTGCGCCCCGCCGGGCACGCCGCGGTCGGCGGTCACGATCGTCGACACCAGCCGGGGATCGCTCGGCGAGCCGTTCTTGATGCCGTTCCCGACGTCGTAGATCAGGAGCCCCGAGTTCCAGGCCGAGACGAAGGCGAGGCCGTCGCGCACGAAGGTGTCGTGGATGCCGTAGTTGGGCGGAATGGCGATGCTGGCGGTGGAGGTCGCGTCCCCGCTCCCCGGCCCCGACGAATCGTCGGAGCAGGCCATGAGGCTCAGCAGAGCGCAGAGCGCGTAGCGTCTCATTCGTGTCCGTGTAGGTCCTGGTTGGCGAGCACGCCGTAGCGCCCCATCCGGTGGATCGGGGCCCCGGCGCCGATGCGGAGTCCTACGCTCGCCGTCCACAGTTGGTTCCGCCCGAACAGTGCTTCCGGGGTCTGCACGACGCCGGTGACGTTGGTCACCCGCGCGAACGTGACCTCGGCGAGGGGTTCGAGCCGCACCGCGCGGCGCCAGGTCCAGGTGCGGGCGGCGCCCACGGTGACGGTGTTCCAGCGGCTGATGCCCAGGATGCTGTTGTCGAAGTGCGGGCGCACCGATCGGAACGGGTCGCCGAACACGCGCTGCTCCTCCGGACGGTCGGTGCGCTCCAGCCGCGTCCACGCCCGGGCTGGTCCGCGCTCGAGCTGCGCCTCGGCGAGCGCGGTGTAGTACCGAAAGAACCCGTCCAGCTCGGCGTCGCGGCCCCATTCGACGAGCGAGGTCACGCGCGACCGGCCGCGCGGCAGCTCGGCGCGCAGCGAGACGCTCCACTTGCGGTGCTCGGGCCCGGCGCCGGGCCGGTGCTCGGGCGAGGCGACGTCGGCCGTCGAGACCTGCGCCTCCAGCCCGGGCGCCGGGAACAGCGTGAGGCGCGCCGACCACGAATCGCCGAACCGGTCCCAGGCGGGCCACTGGCCCGGCCGCTCCGGCTCGTCGCCGTTGAACAGCGCGGCCTCGAGCGCCGCGGGGCCGACCCGGACGCCGGCCGCCGTCACGGCGCGCTCGAGCAGCTGGCTCCAGTGGTGATTGACCGGATAGCGCAGCGCCGGCCGGCTCATCGGGTCGTCGCTGCCGAACGGGACGAAGCCCTTGCCCACGCTCACCGACCAGCGCCGGGTGCCGACCGACACGATCAGCTCGTGCGCGACCGTGTGCGGATGGCGCCGGTCGTTGAAGCCCTCGCCCCAGACGCCGAGCGCCAGCTCGCCGCCGCGCATCGTGGCGGCTTCGAGGTTGAGCGTCGCGTCGAGCCGGAACGGACCGCGCGCGAAACGGGCCATGACCACGGGGTGGACGACCTTCGCCTCGGTGCGCGCGTCACCGAACGGGGTGCGGTCGGCCCAGGTGACGGCCAGCACCGCCTGGGCTCCGACGGAGGCCTGCGCCCGCGCCGCGGCGGGCACCGCGGCGGCGCAGACGGCGCCCGCCGCGAGTGCGAGCGCGCGCGGCCTCAGCCGGCGAGCTCCGAGAGGATGCCCGCGTGGATCTCGTGGCCGCCGTCGAACCGGAGCAGCGGCGCTTCCACGCCGAGCGCGCGGAACCGCGCGTCGTCGCCCGCGATCGTGTCGGGCGTCGCCAACGGGTCGCGGGCGCCGAGCACGCGCACGACGGCGAGCCGCGCAAGCGCCGCGCGATCGGCCTCGCCGGACAGTTCGGCCGGAAGCGCACCCGCCCACAACACGAGGCGGTCGAGCCGCGACCGGCCCCCCCCCCCCCCCGGGCAGGCCCAGCGGCAGGCGGTTGCGACGCCCTGCGAGAAGCCGAGCGCCGTGACGCGAACCTCCGCCGCGGGCAGTGCGCCCATCACCCGCTCGTACAGCCGGTCCAGGTACGCGACGTAGTCGGTGATCTCGGCGAGCCGATCCTCGCGCGTCATCCAGGTGGCGCCGACGCGCGCGTCGGGGCCGTGCGCACCGGCGTTCTCGTGGTAGAAGCGGTTCAGGGCTTCCGGCGCGACGATCAGCCTCGCGGCGTTGGCGACGGCCGCGAACGGCCGCAGGAAGAAGCGCGCGAGCTGTCCGTGGCCGTGGAGCACGAACCACACGTCGCGGGTGGCGGGCCCGGCATCGCCGAGCGTGTAGTAGCGGGCGGTGCGCCCGACCGGAAGATGCTGCTCGGCGGGCTCGCTCAACGCAGCCGCGCCGTCGCCGTGCGCACTCGGGTCGGTCCGCTGTCGGGCGGCACCGTCCACGCGAGCACCAGGCGGCCGGCGCTGAGCGCCACCCGAGGGAACCCGGCCACGCGCGCCGCCTGCGTGCGGGTCACCACCACGGCGGGCCCCACCTTGGAGTCGGCCGCCACGCGGCGCAGCCGCACCTCGGCGGCGTCACCGGCCTCCTCGAGCCAACTGACCAGCGCGTCACCGGAAGGAGCAAGCACCACGCCGACCCGCCCCACGGGTGCGCCGTCGTCCACCCGGATCCTCCGGCCGAAGGTGGCTCCGGCGTCGTCGGAGAATGCGGCGTACACGCGGCGCTCGCCCGCCGCCTGGGTGAACCACGCCACGACCACCCGCCGCGCGGCAGCGGCGACCGCGGGCCCGTTCACCGGGCAGGCGTTGATCTCCCACCCGTCCACCGCGACCGGGCGACCCTCGGTCCAGGCGCCGTTCACGCGGCGCGTCACGTAGATGTCGCGGATCTCCTCCGGCGACCGGTCGCGATACACGACCACCGGCCCGTCGGCCGTCAGCGCCGCCGACGTCTGGCAGCAGTCGCAGATACGCCCGTCGAGTTCGGCAGCGTCGAGCACGTCACCCTCGTCGCCAAGGCGCGCGGCGCGGAGCGTCATCGCGCCGACAGCGGCCGTGTCGCCGCGACGCCGGCGCACCTCGGCTGCCGCGGCTTGGCCGCCGTCGAGCCAGACGAGCCCCGCGTCGCTCCCGCCGGCGTGCCACATCGACACGAAGCCGTGCTCGCCTCCCGCATTCGTGTGCGGGACCATCGGCGCGCTCCAGGTCGTGCCGCCGTCGCTCGAGCGTGCCACGTGCACGTCGTACGCGTACGGCGCCCCGCTCGACCGCACCAGCCAATGCGCGACGAGCTGGCTGTCCGTGATGGCAAGGAGGGACGGGAAGTCGGCCCAGTTGACGAACCAGCCGCGGCCCGACGCGATGGTGCGCGGTGAGCCCCAGCCGTCGTCCTCGAGCACCGCGAAGCGGAGCGCGTGCCCCGAATCGGCCGGCTCGACCCAACTCAGGTACACGCGCCCCGACGGGCTGACGGCGAGGTTCGGCTCGGCGCTCCCGTCGGCGACCGGCGCGGCGAGGTCGGCGAGATCACGGACCGGCGTCGCGGGGCGGCAGGCCAGGACGGCGAGCCCGAAGGCGGCCGTGCAGCAGCGATGGATCATGGCAGGATCCTAATGACGGTGCGACGGATGCGGTACGATGAGCGCCTTGGTGACGCGGAGCGCTTCGACGTCGGCGAGCGCGCGGCCGGCGTCCTCGAGCGCGTAGCGCCCTCCGACGATTTCGCCGATGGGGACGCGCGCGCGGTGGCGCGCCAGCAAACGCAGCGCCCGCACCACGTGGTGAAAGTCCGTTCCCCACTGCCCGCGCACCTCCACGTGCTTGCGGTTGAGGTCGCGGTGCGGGTTGATCGTGACCTCACCGGTGTCCGTGTAGTGGCCCGCCACGACGTAGGTCCCGCCGTCGCGGACCAGCGCCAGGCCCTCGGGGATCGCCGCCGGCCTGCCGGCGCACTCGATGACCACGTCGGCGCCGCGGCCGCCCGTGAGCGCTCGGACGGCGTCCGCCCGTTGTTCCGCCGGCGTTTCGGCGATCGAGAGTGCGACATCCGCGCCGAACCGTCGCGCGAGGGCGAGCCGCGGCTCCGGCGCGCCGAGGGCGACGACGCATGCCGCGCCGCGCAGGTGTGCGAACAGCACGGCCGCGAGCCCGACCGGCCCGGCGCCCTGCACCACGACGGTATCGCCCAGCGCGAGACCGCTGCGCTCTACGGCCGCGAACCCGGTGAACAGGCCGCAGCCGCCGGCGATGATGTCGTCCGCGGTGAGGGGGGCCGGCAGCCGCAGGGTGCGCACGCCGGCGCGGAGATGGATGCGCTCCGCCCAGCCGCCGTGCAGTCCGTCCGCCGCACCGAGCGTGATGCCGTACACGCGCCGGTGCGCGCACCGGTTCGGCTGGCGCGCCACCAGGCAGTGCCAGCACGCGCCGCACACGCCCACCACGTCGTAGAACGTGACGACGTCGCCGGGGGCAAGCGACTCACCTAACGCGTCGCGGTCGACCCCGCGCGCTTCCAGCACGCGGCCGACGCTGACGTGCCCGGGGATGAGCGGATACGGCACGCCCGCGAGGTGGCCGTGATGGAGGTGCACGTCGGTCCCGCAGACCTCGCTGGCGACCGTCTCGAGCAGCACGTCGCCGGGACCCAGCACGGGGTCGGGGAACTCCCGGACCTCGAGCGGCCGGTCCGGCGCGGGCATCACGGCGGCGCGGATCATGGCCGCGAACTTAGCCTTGTGGCCCCACCTTGGGGCCGCGGTCCGTTGCGCGCCCGCAACACCGATTCGCCTTCCTTCGGCTGGCGACCGTGTTGCAGGTGGACGCGTGGCGGGTTTGCTTTTTGCATCAGCCTTCTCCGTCGCGAACATCGAGAGCGCACCGTCATGCCCAACACGACCGTTCGGGGAGTCGAGCTGACGCGGCCCGCCGTGGGCCCGCACGCCGACATCCTGGCTTCGGACGCGCTCGAGTTCCTGGCGGCGCTCCATCGGGCGTTCGACGGCCGCCGCCGCGAGCTGCTCGAGCGCCGGGCCAAGCGGCAGCGCGACATCACGGCAGGCCTGGTCCCCGACTTTCCGGCCGACACCCGGCACGTGCGGGAGCGCGAGTGGACGGTGGCGCCGATCCCGCGCGACCTGCTGGACCGCCGCGTCGAGATCACCGGGCCGGTCGAGCGCAAGATGATCATCAACGCGCTCAATTCCGGCGCCAACGTGTTCATGGCCGATTTCGAGGACGCCAACTGCCCGACCTGGGGCAACAACCTCGACGGCCAGCTGCACCTGAAAGACGCGGTGCGCCGGACCATCACGTTCGAGAGCCCGGAGGGCAAGCGCTATGCGTTGAACCCGGACATCGCGACCCTGGTGGTGCGGCCGCGCGGCTGGCACCTGGTGGAGCGGCATTGCGTCGTGGACGGGCGGCCGATGTCCGGGAGCCTGTTCGACTTCGGGCTCTACTTCTGGCACAACGCGAAGGAGCTTCTCGCCCGCGGGACGGGGCCCTACTTCTACCTGCCCAAGATGCAGAGCCACCTCGAGGCGCGGCTGTGGAACGAGGTGTTCGTGCACGCGCAGGACCGGCTCGGCATCCCGCGTGGCTCGATCCGCGCCACGGTGCTCGTCGAGACCATCCACGCCGCGTTCGAGATGGACGAGATCCTGTGGGAGCTGCGGGACCACTCGGCGGGGCTGAACTGCGGACGCTGGGACTACATCTTCTCGTTCATCAAAACGTTCCGCGCCCGGCCCGACTTCGTGCTGCCGGACCGTGCGCTGGTGACGATGGACAAGGGGTTCCTGAGCGCCTACGTCCAGCTGCTGATCAGGACCTGCCACCGGCGCGGCATTCACGCGATGGGCGGCATGGCGGCGCAGATCCCCATCAAGGGCGACAACGCCGCGAACGACGCCGCGCTCGGCAAGGTGCGCCAGGACAAGCTGCGCGAGGTGCAGGCCGGGCACGACGGCACCTGGGTGGCGCACCCGGGGCTGGTGGGCGTGGCCAGGGAGATCTTCGACGCCCACATGCCGGCGCCCAACCAGATCGCTCGAAGCCGCGACGACGTCGCGGTGGCCGCGGAGGACTTGCTCCAGGTGCCGGCGGGGCCGATCACCGAGAAGGGTCTGCGGCACAACATCGACGTCGGGATCCAGTATCTCGAGGCGTGGCTGTCGGGCAACGGCTGCGTGCCGATCTACAACCTGATGGAAGACGCGGCCACGGCCGAGATCTCGCGTACGCAGGTGTGGCAGTGGCTGGCGCATGGGGCGAAGCTGGACGACGGACGCGTGGTGACACGGACGCTGGTCGAGAACGCGATCGCCGAGGAGCTGGCGAAGCTGCGCGAGCACCTGGGCGCCCCGCGGTTCGACCGGGGGCGCTACACCCTCGCCGCGAAGCTGTTCGACGAGATGATCACGGGAGAGAAGTTCCCGGAGTTTCTGACGCTGGTGGCCTACGAGCACATCGACTGAGTCGGGGAGGCCCGCCATGGACCGCAAGACCTTCGTCGCCGATCTGGCACGGCAGTGGCATACGCCGCGCTGGCAGGGGGTGACGCGTCCCTACACGCCGGACGACGTCTGGCGCCTGCGGGGCACCGTGCAGGTCGAGCACACGCTGGCGCGGCGCGGGGCCGCGAACCTGTGGCGCCTGCTCCAGCACGAGCCCTACATCGCGACGCTGTCGGCGATCACGGGCGGTCAGGCCGTGCAGCAGGTGCAAGCCGGCCTCAAGGCGATCTACGTCTCGGGCTGGCAGGTGGCCGGCGACGTCAACACCGCGCTCGAGACCTACCCGGACCAGTCGCTGTACCCGGCCGACAGCGTGCCGACGCTGGTGGAGCGGATCAACAACGCGCTGCTGCGCACGGACCAGATCCACCACGGAAAAGGCGACGACTCGATCGACTGGCTGGTGCCACTCGTCGCCGACGCCGAAGCCGGGTTCGGAGGCCTGCTCAACGCGTACGAGCTGATGAAGCACATGATCGTGCGGGGCGCGGGAGGGGTGCATTTCGAGGACCAGCTCGCCTCGCTCAAGAAGTGCGGGCACCTGGGCGGCAAGGTGCTGGTGCCGACGAGCGAGTTCGTCACCAAGCTCGTCGCGGCGCGGCTCGCGGCCGACGTAATGGGCGTGGACACGATCCTGATCGCGCGCACCGACGCCCTGTCGGCCACGATTCTCGCCAACGACATCGATCCCTACGACCGCGAGTTCATCGTGGGCGACCGGACCCACGAGGGGTTCATCAGCGTGCGGCCGGGCATCGCGCAGGCCATCGCGCGGGGACTGGCCTACGCGCCCTTCGCCGACCTGCTGTGGTTCGAGACCAGCAAGCCGGACATGAAGCAGGCCGAGCAGTTCGCCGCGGCGATTCACGCGAAGTTCCCCGGCAAGATGCTGGCTTACAACTGCTCACCATCCTTCAACTGGAAGCTGAACCTCAAGGACGCCGAGATCGCCGGGTTCCAGCGCGACCTCGGCGGGATGGGCTACAAGTTCCAGTTCGTCACGCTGTCCGCGTTCCACTCGCTCAACTACGCGATGTTCGAGCTCGCGACGGGGTACCGCGAGCGCGGGATGGCGGCCTACTCGGAGCTGCAGCAGCGCGAGTTCGCTTCGGAGAAGGACGGCTACGAGGCCGTGAAGCACCAGGATTTCGTGGGGACCGGCTACTTCGACGACATCACGGAGATCGTCACCAGCGGGAAGGCGAGCTCGATCGCGATGAAGGGCTCGACCGAGGAGGAGCAGTTCCGGGCGGCCAGCGCCGCGAAGTAGCTCAGTCCACCGTCCAGGTGCGCCCGTGCCGGAGCAGGGCGCCCACGTCGTCGGTCGGCCCGCCCGCCTCCCGTATCTGCGCGTACACCTCGGCCTCATAGCTCGGCGCCGGATCGCAATACAGCACGCCCAGCGCGACCGGGAACGCCGGCGGCTGGAGGCCGGTGAGCATCTGCGCCATGACGAGGTTCTTCTCGTCGTGCACCAGCACGTCGTCGAGCGCGATGCCGTTCTCGCCCAGCGTGACGACCTCGAGCTCGAGCCTGCCGCGCTTCAGGCGCAGGCCCTTCTGGCGGTCCTTCCCGAACAGCAGTGGCAGGCCGTGCTCCAGGTGGAGCTGGGCTTCCACGGCCGCCTCCTTCGACGTGAAGTGGTCGAACACGCCGTCGTTGAACACCACGCAGTTCTGGAACACCTCGACGAACGACGCGCCCTGGTGCGCGTGGGCGCGCTTCAGAATCTGCACCAGGTGGGGCATCGTGGTGTCGATCGAGCGCGCGACGAACCGCGCGCCCGCGCCCAGGGCGAACGCGCACGCCGAGACGGGGTTGTCGATCGAGCCCTGCGGCGTGGACGGCGACTTGGTGCCGCGCCGCGACGTGGGCGAGTACTGGCCCTTGGTGAGGCCGTAGATCTCGTTGTTGAACAGGATCAGGTTCAGGTTCACGTTGCGGCGCAGCACGTGCAGCGTGTGGTTGCCGCCGATCGAGAGCCCGTCGCCGTCGCCGGTGATGACCCACACGTCCAGCTCGGGGTTGGCCAGCTTGACGCCGGTCGCGATGGCCGGCGCCCGGCCGTGAATCGTGTGGAACCCGTACGTACTCATGTAGTAGGGGAACCGCGAGCTGCACCCGATGCCGCTCACGAACACCGTCCGCTCCTTCGACACGCCGAGGTCGGCGAGCGTCTTGTGCACGGCCTTCAGGATCGCGTAGTCGCCGCAACCCGGGCACCAGCGCACTTCCTGATCGGAGGCGAAGTCCTTCGCCTGCACGGCTGTCGGGGGGGGCATTTCAGGGCTCCAGTCGCGCGCGGATCGCGCTCAGGATCTCCGCGCTCTTGAACGGCTTGCCGGTGACCTTGCTCAGCTTCTCGGCGGGCACCAGGTACGTGCTCCGCAGCATCGTGACCAGCTGGCCGTTGTTCATTTCGGGGACGAGGACTTTCCCGTATCCGCCTAACAACTCGCCGAGGTTTTGCGGGAACGGGTTCAGGTAGCGGATGTGGATGTGGGCGACGTCGAGCCCTTCGGCCCGCGCCGCCTGGACCCCCGCCTGGATCGGGCCGAAGGTCGAGCCCCAGCCCACCACCGCCAGCTTCCCGCGCGGGCCGCCCAGGGCCACGCCCTGGAGCGGAATGTCGTTGGCGATGCCCGCGATCTTCGCGAAGCGGGTGTCCGTCATCTTCTGGTGATTCTCGGGATCGTAGCTGATGTGGCCGGAGCCGAAGGCGCGCTCGATGCCGCCAACCCGGTGCTCGAGGCCCGGCGTGCCCGGCACGGCCCAGACCCGCGCCAGCGTCTTCTCGTCGCGAACGAATGGGTGGAACCCGGCCGGATCGGTGCGGAACGTCACCGGGAAGCGGGGCAGCCCGCGGGCGTCCGGGATCAGCCAGGGCTCCGCGGCATTGGCGAGGAACCCGTCGGTCAGCAGGATCACCGGCGTCATGTAGCCGACCGCCAGGCGCACCGCCTCGATGGCGACGTCGAAGCAGTCGGCCGGCGTCGCGGCCGCGATGACCGGCAGCGGGCTGTCGGCGTTGCGGCCGTACACCGCCTGGTAGAGGTCCGACTGCTCGGTCTTGGTCGGCATCCCGGTCGAGGGGCCGGCGCGCTGGCTGTTCACCAGCACCAGCGGCAGCTCGATCGCGATCGCGAGTCCGAGGCCTTCGGTCTTGAGCGCGACGCCGGGGCCGGAGCTGCTGGTGACGCCGAGCGCGCCGGTGTACGACGCGCCGATCGCCGCGCAGATCGCCGCGATCTCGTCCTCGGCCTGGAAGGTGACGACGCCGTACGGCTTGAGCCCGGCCAGCGTGTGGAGCAGCGCGCTCGCCGGCGTGATCGGGTAGCCGCTGAAGACGAGCTTCCGGAGGCCCGACGCCTTCACCCCGGCGATGAGGCCGTACGCGATGGCCTCGGTGCCGCTGATGGTGCGGTAGGCGCCGGGGGCCTGGCGCGCCTTCGGCACGGTGTAGGCCACGAGCTCGCGCGACAGCTCGGCCGTCTCGCCGAAGGCGTGGCCGGCGTTGAGCGCGGCCACGTTGGCGTTGGCGATCGCCGGGCTCTTCTTTCCGAACTTCTTCTGGATGGACTCGATGGTGGATGCGCGCTCGCGCCCGTACATCCACAGCATCAGCCCTAGCGCCCACATGTTGCGGCAGCGCAAGGCGTCCTTCTGGCCGAGCTCGAACGGCTTCACGCATTCGAGCGTGAGCCGCGTGATGTCGAGCTTCAGCACCTGGTACTTCGCCAGCGACTCGTCGTCGAGCGGGTTCTGCTTGTAGCCGGCCTTCTGGAGGTTCCGATCGCCGAAGGCGCCGCTGTCCACGACCACGAGGCCGCTGGGCCGGAGGTCGCCGAGGTTGGTGGTCAGGGCCGCCGGGTTCATCGCCACCAGCACGTCGAGCTCGTCGCCCGGGGTCAGGATGTCGAGCGCGCCGAAATGGATCTGGAAGGCGGAGACGCCGAACGTGGTGCCCGCGGGGGCGCGGATCTCGGCGGGGAAGTCGGGGAAGGTGCTCAGGTCGTTGCCGGCCAGCGCCGTTTCGACCGTGAACTGGGCGCCGGTCACCTGCATGCCGTCGCCCGAGTCGCCGGCGAAGCGGATGACGACCTGATCGCGCTCTTCGCGGCCGGTGCGTGGCTCGGTCTGGATACCCATCGCCTGTGGGCGAAACCTACCGAAGAGGCCGCGCCGCGGCTAGCCTTCCGGGGTGACGCCGGTCGTCGCGCTGCTCGTCCTCCTCAACGTCTCGGTGTACCTCATGGTGCCGCCGGGCACGTTGTTGTCGTACAACATGGTGCTGATCCCCGAGCAGATCCCGTCGCAGCCGTGGACCGTGATCACCTACCAGTTCATGCACGCCGGCTTCGGGCACATCTTCTTCAACATGCTGAGCCTGTTCTTCTTCGGGCCCGCCCTGGAGATGCGGCTCGGCAGCCGCCGGTTTCTCGCGCTGTACCTGCTCTCCGGCGTGATGGGCGCGCTGTTCTCGTGGGCGATCCCGTGGACCCGGGACACGCACATCGTCGGCGCGTCCGGAGCGGTGTACGGCGTGATGCTCGGGTTCGCGCGGTTCTGGCCCCGCGAGCAGGTCTACCTGTGGGGTATCGTGGGGGTCGAGGCGCGGATCCTGGTGGGCGTCATGACGCTGATCTCGCTGTGGTCCGGCTTCACGCCCGGCCGCGACAACGTGGCGCACTTCGCGCACCTCGGCGGGTTCCTCGGCGGCTGGATGTATCTCAAGTGGATGGAGCGGTACTCGCCGGCGGCGGAGTGGAAGCGGAAGGCGCAGGCGCCCGCCGCGCGTCTCTCGGGGGGGGGGGGGGGG
>Ga0247727_10002733_pt1 | contig 39855 bp, 29 predicted proteins | sample WisWelCaveWW1625_FD_202498 | JGI IMG/M metagenome (GOLD analysis project Ga0247727, IMG submission 202498) | Biofilm microbial communities from Wishing Well Cave, Virginia, United States - WW16-25 | ecosystem: Environmental > Aquatic > Deep subsurface > Groundwater > Cave microbial mat | place... | reverse complement strand
GCCAGTTGACCATCTTTTTGGAGGACGCAACGCATGGCTACTCGCATTGAAATTGAGTACGACCGCAAGTTCACGAACGCCGATGTGCAGGAAATCCTCGGTCGTGGAAATGTATCGACCAGTGTCTTGGTGCAGCTCGGACCAGCGTATCAGAGCTTGCCGGGACTGGCACTGGCCGCGTATCAGGCGGCAGTCAGCGCATTGGCGGCGGATGTGATCGCGGCCAACGCGCTACTCGATCAACTTCGGGTGCTCATGGGCTCGATCGACGATAAGGCCGGGCCGGTCTTTGAGATGAACAAGGCCGTGCTGCGCGCACTCCAGGGGTTGTTGACGACCGACGCCGATCGGAATCTGCTCGATCAAATCACCGGCCCCACTTCGCAAGGGCCCAGCACGGCGTCCACGGCGCCTGGACCATCACCAGTGCGCGGTTGAGGCAAAGTTTGCGCGGGCCTGATCACGTTCTAATCCCGCCGCCAATCTCGAAGGACGAACTGATGCCTCGCATCCCTTCGGACGCCATGGTGGTATGATCTCTGAACTAGCGACCGCCGGTTCACGAATGGAGCGATGAGCCATGTCTGAAATTCTCTTTCCCACAACGGTGATCGGCAGCCTGCCGCGGCCGGCGTGGGTGCGCGACGTTATCCTCGACCGCAAGGCGGGCCGAATCTCGGAAGCGGACGCTGACCGACTGCTCGACCGCGCGATCGATGGCGCGATTGCACTTCAGGAGCGGGCCGGGCTCGATGAGATCACCGACGGCGAATGGCGGCGCGAGAGCTACGTGAAGGTGATCGCCGAGCGGGTGCGCGGATTTGAGCACGACATCAATCCGAGCGGCGGCCTGCCCTATCCGGCAGTCGTCGCACCGATCGAGTACTATCGGCCGATCGCCGCCGATGAAGTGCGGTTTGTGCGGTCGCGCACCGCGCGGCGAGTGAAAGCGACACTGCCTTCGCCCTACATCATCGGCCGCCGCATGTGGCACCCGGAGCACTCGAAGCGGGCGTATTCCACGCGCGAGCAACTCATGTGGGCCTGCGTACCCGTGCTGCGTCGCGAGATCGAGGCGCTGCGCGCGGCCGGGGCCGACACCGTGCAACTCGACGAGCCGTGGCTGGCCGTGCTCGTGGACCCGCGATTCCGCGAGAAAGAGGGGGTCGTGGACGTGCAGTCCGAAATGGATCTTTGCGTCGATCTGATGAACGCGACGCTCGACGACATCACCGGCATCGCCACCGGCATGCACCTGTGCCACGCCCACTTCGACCGCAAGCACGGCAGCGAGGGGCCATACGACCTGATCATGCCGGCGCTGGCGAAGATCCGCGTCGGCACGATCTCGATGGAGTATGCCACGCCGATTGCCGGCGGAGTCGCCTCGCTCGCCAATTTTCCGCAGCACGCGCGGCTGGGTTTTGGTTGCATCGACCACTGCGACCGGCGTGTCGAGACGGTCGAGGACGTGGTGGCGCGGGTCGATGCCGCGCTCCGATTCGTGCCCAGAGAGCGGATCACGCTGCACCCGGATTGCGGTTTCTCGCCGTCGGTGCAGAATCCGATGGACCTGGATGAGGCGTTTCTCAAGTTGAAAGCGATGTGCTCGGCAGCAGTGCGGTTGCGCGAGCGGTAATTTGCGTGCCGCGACTCACGCTGAACTTGTCGGGGAATGCAGAGGCCGCGAATTGAACCGACCCGTCGGCATTTTGTACTACGTCACGTCGCACGGATTTGGACACCTGAACCGCGCGGCGGCTGTGATCGAGTCGCTGCCGTCGCGCGTGCGCGTCGCCGGGAAGACACACCCGGATCAGTTCGCGAGTTGGCCGGTATCGGTGCGGCGGCCGTGCGAATTGATTGCGGGCGCGTTCGATTGCGGCACGGTAATCCCGCCGGGCGACAGCAGCGGCGTCGATCCGGCCGCGACGTTCGCGGAGTACGAGCGAGTTCACGCGGCAGCCGTCGCGCGAATGGACGACGAGATCGCGTTTATCCGCGAACGCGGGTTCGCCGCGGTCGTGAGCGACGTCGCGCCGCTGCCGCTGCGCGTCGCCCGATCCGCCGGCGTGCCGGCGATTCTGATTGGCAACTTCACGTGGCACGACATCTTTTCGCCACACGCGCGTCGGTTCGGCCGGCGGTTCGAGCGGCTGATTCGCGAGATGCACGACGAATACGCCTGCGCCGACATTTACCTGCGAGCACAACCGGCGGTCGAGTCGCCGCCGTTCACGCGCACGCGCGACGTGGGTCTTGTAACTCGCCGCGGGCGGTCGCGGCGCCGCGAGTTGATCGAGTCGCTCGGCCTGCGGCGCGATGCCCGGCTGGCTTACATCTACGTTGGCCGTTACGGCCAGACCGACATCGCGTGGCAAAATCTGTCGCGGCTGGACGACTTTGAATTCGTCAGCTACCACTCGATCGGCCTGAAGTTGGCCAATTGGCACGCCGTCGATCCCGGCTGTTGGCCGCCGCGCGATCTAGCCGCGTCTGTCGACGTGATGGTGGCGAAGGCCGGCTACGGCACAGTCAGCGACGCGATGTCGCACCGCACGCCGCTCATCTTCCCGCCGCGTCACGGTTTCGCCGAGCACCGTATTCTGGCGGCCAGCCTGCGCCGTTGGGGAGGCGGAATCGGAGTCTCGACCCGCGAGTTCAAAGAAATGCGAGTACTGTCCTCGCTCGATCGGGCAATCGCGCTTCGCCCTGCCGTGGCTCCCTGGCCCACGAATGGCGCGCGCTGCTGCGTCGCGGAGATCCTGCGAGTCGCGCGCTGAGCGATACTTCATTGTTGCCGCCGCCTCGGCGTGGCCTTATAATCCCGCGCTTGCCGCGACCCGCAAGCGCCAGCCGCACTCACGACTCAAGCTGCCTCCATCACGCGCAAGGAGATCGAACCGATGAACGATGCCGCCGTCGCCGACGAAAGAAATAATCAGGTCCTTTTTTGGGGATGTTTCATCGCGCTGATCACCACGGCGTTCTCCTTCGTGGGACGCCTTTTCTTGATCAACACGTGGGCGGGAGAATTCAACCTCGACCCGGCACAGGCCGGCCGGCTCGCCGGCATCGGCATCTGGCCGTTCGCGGTGAGCATTATCTTGTTCAGCCTGATCGTGGATCGCATCGGCTACAAAACTGCGATGCTCTTTGCGTTTCTGGGACACGTCGTCTGGGCAGTCATGGGCGCCAGCGCGTTCTTCGTCGCCGACAAGAAAATCGGCTATCAGTTGGTTTACTGGGGCAGCCTCGTTTGCGCGCTGGCCAACGGGACCGTGGAATCGTTCATCAATCCAGTGGTCGCGACGTTATTCAGCCGCGAAAAGACCAAGTGGCTCAACATTCTACACGCCGGCTGGCCCGGCGGCCTGGTGATCACGGGACTGCTGCTGATCGGCATCGACCGCTTCGCCGCAGCGGGATTTCCCTGGGCGTGGAAGGTCGGCCTGATTGCGATTCCGGCCGTCGTGTACTTTCTGATGCTTGTCGGGCTGAAGTTTCCGCAGAACGAGCGAGTCACGGCGGGCGTGAGTTATCGCGAAATGCTGCAGGAGTTTGGCACGGCCGGCGCAGTCATCGTCGCAGTTTTGCTCGTGCTGCAACTCATGGACTTCTTTTCAAGCGGCGGCGCGGTCGAGTTGTCCACGACTCAAAAGATCGTTTTCGTCGCGATTGGGTTTGCCCTCGTCGCGGGTTTCGGCATGTACACGCAGTCGCTCGGCCGGGCACTGCTCGCCTTTCTAATCATTATTATGATGCCGCTGGCAACGACTGAGATCGGAACGGACGGCTGGATCACGGCCATCATGGAAAGCGTGGCGAAGAACCTCGACTTTCATCCGGGCTGGATCCTCGTGTACACGTCCGTAATCATGCTGGTGCTGCGGTTTTTCGCCGGGCCGATCGTTCACGGTCTCTCGCCACTTGGATTACTCGCCATCAGCGCGTTGTTGGCGGTGTTGGGTCTTTACTACCTGAGCACGGCGACCGGAACAACCATCTTCATCGCGGCGACGCTGTACGGATTCGGCAAAACTTTCTTCTGGCCAACGATGCTCGGTGTCGTCTCGGAGCAGTGCCCAAAAGGCGGCGCGCTGACGCTCAACGCGATCAGTGGCATCGGCATGCTCGCCGTCGGCACGCTGGGATTCCCCTACATCGGCGTGCTGCAGACGCGAACGCAGCAGCAAGCGATCGTCGAGCACGCCGAGTTGTCCGCGAAGGTGCCCGGCCTCGTCGCTGATGGCCACGTTCAGCCGCTCAAGGAAAAGACCATTTACGAAGTGATGGCGTACCAGACGATCGACGACGACGCGCTCGCGAGCCTCGTGGACCGGCTGCCTGAGGCCGAGCAGTTGGACGCGAAGTCCCTGGTGGAGTCGGTCCGAGCGGCGAGCAATCAGAAGGCGCTTGCCGCGATGGCCGTTTTCCCCATGTTCATGCTGGGCGCCTACCTGATTCTGATCTTCTACTTCAAGGCTAAAGGCGGCTACAAGGCCGAGGTGCTCGTCGGCCATGCCGCGAAGGACGACGAGTTTACCGGTGGCGTCGAAGGTCCGGTGGAGTGATCGACGATTCTGGTAGCGGGCTGGCCACATGACCGATCGTCGTGACGACACCCGGTCACCACACCTCTGCGGTTTTGGTTTGGGCATCGGCGGCTACAAACCCGTGCACATCGACGCCGCAGGCGAGGCGGCGTACGAAGCCGCGCGACAAGCGCGAACACGCGTGTTCAAACTTTCGGTCGCAATCATTCTCTGCTAGGCTGCTGTTATGAAGCGGGATCAATCAAAGAATGGCAGTTCTCTGCAGCGATCTTTCCAGCATCTGCAGGAGGCCCAAGCGAACTTGACGCAGGCCCTGGCCACATTGGCCCAGAATCAGGCTAGTTTTCAGAGCGAGCTGAGGGAAATCGAACGGGAGCGCAGAGAATCTGAAGGTGAGAGGCAGGAATTTCAACGAGAATCCGAGGATCGCTTTAGGCGGATCGAAGCGATTCTTGAGTTGCACACTCGGTTGCTTGAGGCACTTTCCGTGAAGTTTGAGGCACTTCCCGAGGCCATTCGCGAGAAGATGGGCTTCCAAGCTCCGACTGGTTGAATTTATCGCCGGCGAAGACACTGGCCCAACTCATCGCTGATTGCGGCCGCCCTCACCACATCTTGTCTTCGGCGAACGGGTGAATTGGGCCCAACGGTTTTGGTTTAGGCATCGCGTCGAGGATCGCCCGCGCTAGTATCAAGTCGTGCTTCGTCGTGATTTTGATGTTCGTTACGGGTCCTTCGACGAGCGTGATCTTCGTGCCGGTGGCCTCGACGAGTTGTGCGTCGTCCGTGACATTCTTGCCGGCGCGGGCGCGGTTGGCGTAGGCCTTGAGCAGGATTTCGCGGCGGAAGACTTGCGGCGTTTGCACGGCCCAGAGGCCCTCGCGCGAGACGGTCTCGGCGATCGTGCCGTCGCCGGCCGCTCGCTTCATCGTGTCGTTGATCCTTGTCGCCAACACGGCCGCGCCGGATTTCTGCGCCGCCGCGAAGATCTTGTCAATGTCCTCTTTCATCAGGCAAGGCCGCACGGCGTCGTGAACGGCCACGAACTCGGCCGAGTCGCGTACGGTTTCCAGCGCTTTGAACACGGAGTCGGCCCGTTCCGCGCCGCCTTCAATCACGTCCACACCCATGAACGCCAGGTTCGGCGCGAAGCGGCGCGAGAATTCCTCGCGGTCGTCCGGCGCGATCACGACGACCGTCTGACAAACGTCCTCGCGATTGATGAACAACTCGGCCGTTCGCACCCACACGGCGCGGCCGTTGAGTTCCGCGAAAGGTTTTTTCCGGCGATCATGAAACCGCGACGACCGGCCGGCCGCGGGCAAGATCACTGCAAACGAGGACACGGCTAAGTTAACCTCCTCCCAGAATCATCGCCAGCCGCTCGAAGCGCGTCAAGGACTCGGCCGCCGTTCAAAAAAGCGTGTAAATGAACGGAGCCACCGCGGGATTGGCCAGCGTGAATACGACGATCGCACCCATCAAGAGCAGCACGAGGATGATCGGCGTCAGCCACCACTTCTTGTTGGTCGCCAAAAACTCGATGAACTCGCGCACGATGCCGACTTGCGGTTGTTCGGCCTGCTCGACAAATGTCTGGTCCGGCCGCGGGTCTTGCTGCGGCGTGTTTTCCATGATCCGTTTCTCCGCTATCAGAACTGTTTGAAATACCGCGCCGGATCGCTCGCCGGATTGTGCGGCACCCAGTAGCTTTTTGCCGACCGATCGAATTTCTGTTGCAGCGGATCGCCACGCACGAGCCGCACGACCAATCCGATCGGCGTCATCACCAAGAAGTAAATCGCGGCCAGCAACACGTGCGACACGATCCAGCCGATCGGAAATGTGACGAGCGTCATGCCGACGAACACCCAGCGCATGAACGCCGGCACCGCATAGCCGACCGCGCTCACGACGAACGCGACCGCCCAAATCGCCGCGGCCCACTGCAGCGAGCCGCTACGGTACAAGACGTAGCCGCCAACCAAAATGAAGAATCCCGGAAACCACAAGCCCGCGAACTGTCGCAGCTCGCTCGTCGATGGATTCCATCTTACTTCGATCATGGCTCACCCCATCGCATTCAACACTGAACCGGCATGAATGAAGCGTCAGTCTAGCTGAAATTCGGCCAGATACGCAGCGTTGTCCGGCTGCTGCGGTTTTTTCTGTTCTTCCTTGAGCAACACGCAGCGTTCGATCACGAGCACGTCCATGTTCGTGCCGAGAAAACAACGATACGCGTGCTCCGGCGAACAAACGATCGGTTCGCCGCGGACGTTGAAGCTCGTGTTGATGATTATCGGGCAGCCGGTTTTCTCCTCGAACTTCCGCAAGAGTTTGTAGTAGCGGCCGTGGCGATCGGCGTCCACGGTTTGCACGCGGGCTGAGAAATCGACGTGCGTGATCGCCGGCACGACCGAGCGACGCTGCTTCAGTTTGTCGATACCGAGCAGGCCGTCGCCTTGACCGTTGAGCGGTTCGCGCTTGTCGCTCCGCACGGGCGCGACGAGCAGCATGTACGGACTCTGCTCGCGCGGACGCATCTCGAAGAATTCGGACACGCGTTCCTCGAGCACCGACGGCGCGAACGGGCGGAACGATTCGCGAAACTTGATTTTGAGGTTCATCACGGCTTGCATCTGGCTCGACCGCGCGTCGCCCAGAATACTGCGACTGCCGAGCGCCCGTGGGCCAAACTCCATGCGGTCCTGCATCCAGCCGACCACTTTTTCGCGGGCCATCTGTTCGGCGACGAACTCGCACAGCGACTCGTCGTCGTCGAACGAGCGATAATTCGCGCCGACGCCGTCAAGAAACTTTCGCACGGCATCGTCGCCGAATTGCGGTCCGAGCAGCGAACCGCGCTGGCTGTCGCGCGACGCGGCGGTGCGTGGCTTATCCAGCAACTGATGCCAGATGAACAGCGCGACGCCGAGTGCCCCGCCCGCGTCGCCGGCCGCCGGTTGAATCCAGATGTCCTCGAACGGCCCTTCGCGCAAAACTCGCCCGTTGCCGACGCAGTTGAGTGCCACGCCGCCCGCTAGACAGAGTTTCTTCATTCCCGTCTCGCGGTGTACGTGCGTCGCAATCTTCAGCATGATCTCTTCGGTCACTTGCTGAATCGACGCGGCGACGTCCATAAATCGCTGGTCCTCGATCCGCGTTTCAGGGGTGCGCGGCAGGCCGCCAAATAGACGATGAAACCGCTCGTTGGTCATCGTCAGGCCCTGGCAGTAATTGAAGTACGACATGTCCATGCGAAACGATCCGTCGTCCTTGACGTCGAGCAGCTTCTCGCGGATCAACTCAGCGTACTTCGGCTCGCCGTACGGAGCCAAACCCATCAGCTTGTACTCGCCCGAGTTCACCTTGAAGCCGCAGTAATACGTGAACGCCGAGTAGAGCAGTCCGAGCGAATGCGGGAAACGCAGCTCGTGCGTGAGCGTGATGCGATTGCCGCGGCCGGTGCCGTAACTCGCGGTCGCCCATTCGCCGACGCCATCGAGCGTCAAAATCGCCGCCTCGTCAAATGGCGACGGAAAAAACGCACTGGCCGCGTGCGACTCGTGATGCTCCGTGAAGATGAATCGCTTCTTGTAGGCACCATTCAGCCCGCGGTTCATCTCGCGCGGCAAGTACAGCTTTTGCTTCAGCCATAGCGGCATTGCTTGCAAGAACGAACGAAACCCGCGCGGCGCGTACGCCATATACGTTTCCAGCAAGCGCTCGAATTTGAGCAGCGGCTTGTCGTAAAAACCGACGTAGTCAAGTTGCGCCGGCTTAATGCACGCTTCGGCGAGGCAGTACTCGATCGCGCGGGCGGGAAAGTTGTGGTCGTGTTTCTTGCGCGTGAACCGCTCTTCCTGGGCCGCGGCCACGATCTCGCCGTCCACGACGAGCGCCGCCGCGGAGTCATGATAGAACGCCGAAATGCCCAAAATCGCGGTCATTGCTGGTTGCGATCCGATGATCTCACGCCGTTGAAATTCAGGAGGCAAGTATAGCAGCCGGCCCGCTGAGCGGCTGTGGCTTATTCTGGCGCACGTGGAACGCGTGCACTTCACGCTAGGCACACGGAGCGTGCGACGGCGAGCGACTCGTGGCCGCTCGCCGATCGAAACCGTGTGATATACTTCCACCGGTCAATTTCGTCGATCGGTTGCCGTCTGCGGCCGGTTCGGTTTGGCTCCCCTCTAATCGTTACGACCGTACTTCTCCAACGAAAGCGAATCGCCGTGCGCGTGCTGTTCGTCAACAAATTTCTCTTTCCCAAGGGCGGCAGCGAGACCCACTTGCTGGGTCTGGCCGACGCCTTGCGCATGCGCGGGCACGAAATCAATTTCTTCGGAATGGAGCATGCCGCGAACGTGACGCCGACGGAACGGACGACGACCGTACCGAGCACGGACTACAACGTGGTGCAAGGCTGGCGAGAGCGGCTTCGCGCGATCGGCGGCATGCTGTTCTCGGATGAGGCGCATCGGCGCATGCGCGAGCACGTCGCGCGGGAGTTGCCGGACGTCGCGCACATGCACAATATTTATCATCAACTCAGCCCGTCGGTGCTGGTCGCGCTCAAAGAGGCCGGCCGGCCTTGCGTGCTCACGGCGCACGATTACAAGTTGGTGTGCCCGAGCTACTCGCTGCACGACGGTGCGGCCGAGTGCTTCGCATGCCGCGGCCACAAATATTGGAACGTGCTCACGCGTAACTGTAGCCGGCGCGGATTGGTCGGCAGTGCGGCACTGGCGATCGAAGCGTACCTCCACCACTTCCTGCGGCTTTACGAGCGGCATTTGGACGCGATCATCGCGCCGAGCCGGTTCGTGCGCGATCGGCTGGTCGAGGGCGGCTTCTCGCCGGCGCGAGTGATCGTGCTGCCGAACGCGATTTCAATCGCCGACTACGAGCCGCGGCCGGAACCTGGCGATTATCTGCTCTTCGTCGGACGACTGAGCTACGAGAAAGGACTGCCAACGCTCGTTGCCGCCGCGCGTCAAAATACCGACGTGCCGCTCTGGATCGTTGGCGACGGCCCGCTGCGCGGCGAACTCGAACGACAAGCCGCCGATTTGCCGAACGTGCGATTCCTCGGCAGCCAACCGCTCGCCGAAGTCCGGCGCCTGCTCGCAAAATGTCGCGCGCTAGTGCTGTCGAGCGGCGTGCCGGAGAACTGCCCCTTGAGCGTGCTCGAGGCGTTCGCCACGGCAAAGCCCGTGATCGCGACTCGCGTCGGCGGCGTGCCGGAGCTCTTCGAGCCGGAACCGGCTGGCGTGACCGTACCGCCCGATGACCCGGCCGCGCTCGCGGCGGCAATGCGGCAATTCTGGGACGACCCCGATCTCTGCTGGCACTGCGGCACGCAAGCCCGCCTCCGCGTCGAACGGCGACACGACCTTGACGAGTACGCCCGGCGAACCGAGGGACTCTACGGCACGCTCGCACAAGGCGGCGCCGCGGCGCGCGGGAACGAGGACACCGCCGGTGCCCGCGGTAACGAATCGCCGCTTCAGCACGTCAATCCCTCAGTCGCGTTCGGAGATTGAACCATGAAGATCGCCATGATCGGCCAAAAAGGAATTCCCGCCCAGTCCGGCGGCGTCGAGCAGCACGTGGACGTGCTTTCGCGATTGCTCTGCGAACGCGGCCACGAAGTCATTGTTTACTGCCGCCGCTCGTATTGTGAAGAAGAGGTCAGCGATCAGAGGCCAGAATTCACGACGCAGAACCCGCGCCGCATATTTCGGCCGAGCATCGCGACCAAGCACCTCGACGCGATCACGCACACAATGTCGTCAACCTTCGACGTGCTGTTCCGCGACGTGGACGTCGTTCATTATCACGCGATCGGTCCGGCGGCGCTGGCACCGATCGCGCGGCTGCGCGGGCGGCCAACGGTCGTGACGTGCCACGGCTTGGATTGGCAACGCGCGAAATGGGGGCCGGTCGCGAAACGGTGTCTGCGATTGGGCGAGTGGCTCGCGGCGAAGTGTGCGTCGCGGCTCGTCGTCGTGTCCGAGCCGCTTCGGCAATACTTTCTCACCGAGCACGACACGCAGTCCACGTTCATTCCGAACGGCGTCGTGCCGATTGAGTGGCGGGCGCCGCGGCGAATCAAACAGTGGAATCTGCAGCCCGGCAAATATCTGCTGGCCGCGTCGCGACTCGTGCCGGAGAAGGGCCTGCATTATCTGATCGAAGCCTACGAGAAACTCGAAACCGACATGACGCTTGTCATCGCCGGCGGGGGCGGTCTCGATCAGGAGTACGAGCGGTCGTTGCGATCGTCGGCCGGGCCGCGCGTCGTTTTCACGGGCAACGCCGACCGCGAGCTGATGAGCGAGTTGTACTCGAACGCCCTCGTTTTCTTGCTGCCGTCGGAGCTGGAGGGCATGTCGATCGCGCTCTTGGAGGCGATGAGTTGCGGGCTGCCGGTCGTGGTCAGCGACATTCCGGAGAACGTGTGCGTGGTCGGCAACGACGGCTTCACATTTCGCAGCCGCGACGCCGGCCATCTCCGCGCGGTGCTCGCCGCGGTCTTGGAGCACGCGGAAGTCTTGCCGGAGTACGGCCAGCGTTGTCGAGTCCGCGCCGAGCGCTATCGCTGGCCGCAAATCGCGGCGGATCTCGAAGCGGTGTATGACGCGGTGCTGACGGGCCGCACCGAACGGCCGAGCCCACTGGCACTGTCCGAGCCAGCCGAGCCGGCGAATTGGCACGAGGCCAGTCTATCACGCGTGCCGAGTGGCGCGCCCGACGACACGGGGCAACTCGCGATCGAAGAATCGCTGTTGTCGGGTCGTTGAACGTGGTTTGTGCGCGAAAGGATCAAGATCAACCGATGCCGTCACTGGTTCCTTACTTTCCCACGCTCGGTCCGCGAGCCGGCTGGAAATTTCAGAGCCGCCGCGAGCTGCCGTTTCCGCTGAACAGCGACCGCGCGGCCGGCTACTACATGGGCCGCGCCGCGATCTATCACGGCGCCCGGGCGCTCGGTTTGAAGCCCGGCGACGAGATTCTTTTTCCCGCGTACCACAGCGGCACCGAGTCGGCGCCGCTGCTGCACCTCGGCGGACGGCTCAAGCTGTACGGCGTGGCGAGCGATCTCGCGATTGACCTCGACGAAATCGAGGCCAAGATCGGGCCGGCCACGCGGGCACTCTACGCGATTCACTTCATTGGTTTCCCCGCGCCGATCGTCGAGCTGCGCGAACTCGCCGATCGCCACGGCCTCGTGCTGATCGAGGATTGTGCTCTTGGTTTTCTGAGCCGCGCGCACGGCCGGCCGCTCGGCTCGTGGGGCGACATGAGCATTTTCTGCGTTTACAAAACGCTGCCGCTGCCGGCCGGCGGCTTCCTCGCGATCAATCGTGACGACGTCGGGCTGCCGACGCCGCCGCCGGCAACCGGCCTGTATTCGGAAATCAACCTCACGATCAAACACGTGCTCAATTACATCGACTTGCACGGCGGGGCGGTCGGCACCAGCCTGAGCGGCCTCGTTCAGCGATTCGCCAGCAAGGTCGTAACGTCCACGCCGGCGCGGGTCGTCACGCCCGAAGCGATGACGTTCGACGCGGCGTGGCTGCAATGGGGTCTCGGCTCGATCACGCGGCGACTGCTGCCGTACTTTGACTACGCGTCGATCGCCGCGCGGCGCCGCAACAACTACCAGTGGCTCGCCGGGCAACTGCGCGACAGCGGCGTCCGCATGCTGCGCCAGCAATTACCCGATGAAACCGTGCCGCTGTTCTTCCCGATCGTCGTGCCGGACAAATTCGACACCGTCGCGCGGTTGCGGCGCGACCGGGTCATGGCCGTTCCGTTCTGGGGCAAGCACCACGCGCACGTGCCGCGCGGTGAATTCCCGGAGACCGAGTTCCTCGTCGATCACGTCGTGGAAATCCCGATCTATCAAGACTTGTCGCCCGCACTGATGCGGCGAATCGCCGATGCCGTTATCCGGCACGCGCGGCCGATGCCGCCAACAATAGCCCGACGCGCCGGCAAGGCACCAGCGACTGAATCCGTCCTCGCCGGGGCAGCGTGTTAACGCGTCCGAAGTAACCGAGCAATGTCGTCAAAGGGGTCTCTTGCATGTCGATCACGATTTCGCCGAGTCGCGTCGCGCGATTTCTCGTCTGCGTCGTGCTGACGATCGTCGTCGTCGGGGTGGCGGCCGAGTGGGTCGAGCAGGCGACGCAACATTGGTCGCACAAGGGCGTGTCGGTGCTCGCCGGCAAGTTCGTGCTCGACGGCGAACTGTCGATTCCCGCGTGGTATTCGTCCCTGTCGCTGTTCGCTTGCTCGTCGTTGCTCGGATTGATCGCGTGGTCGAAACATCGCGCGCGTTCGGCGTTCGCGCGACACTGGTTCGGACTTTCCGCGATCTTTCTGGTCCTATCGATCGACGAGATGACGGGCGTGCACGAGATGTGTATCGAGCCGTTGCGGCGGCACTTCGGGGCGAGCGGCATCTTTCACTACGCGTGGGTGATCCCGGCGTCGGTTTTCGTCGCCGGCTTCGCGGTCGCGTACATGCGGTTCGTGTTCGTTCACCTCGACGTTCAGACGCGCTGGCGATTTCTCACGGCGGGTGTGATGTTCGTCGGCGCGGCGCTCGGGCTGGAATTCGCCGAAGGGCCGATCGACCAAGCCTTCGGCCTGCACAGCCTGCCGGCCGAGGCCGCGGTCACTATTGAAGAGGCGTTCGAGATGTTCGGCATCGTCGTCTTCCTCTTTTCGCTCTTGTGCTACATTCGCCAACAGGTCGGCGCGCTGCGGATTTCGATCGAGCCGCTCGCGGCAGCGGCGATCGCCATTGACGCGGACTTGGTCGTGCCAAACTCGCGGGCCGACGCGACCGGCGCGGTCGTGCGGGAGATTCTGGCGTAATCAGTTCGCTCGGCGAGTTTGCCGTGTCGTCAAGTCCATCGGCCACGCGCCGCCCACGCCGCCGGGGCCGTGATAACCACGGTCATTGCACGGTCACGTTCATTCCGCGCCGGAGCCCAGCGTGCGCACGATGAAGTCGATCATGAGCCGCTGGTAGTGCCGGCCGAAGATGCCGTGGCGGGCGCGCGGGTAGAACATGATCTCGAAGTCTTTGTCGGCCTGCTGCAGCGCTTGGATGAGCTGCAGGGTGTTCGCGAGGTGTACGTTGTCGTCCATGATGCCGTGCAGGATGAGCAGCCGGCCGTGCAGGTCTTTGGCGGCCTTGACGACCGACGTGCGCTGGTAGCCGGCCGGGTTGTTCTGCGGCGTGTCCATGTAGCGCTCGGTGTAGATCGTGTCGTAGTTGTGCCAGTCGGTGACGGGCGCGCCGGCGATGCCCGCGGCGAAAATCTTCGAGTGCGTCATGGCGTACGCCGTCATGAATCCGCCGTAGCTGTGGCCGCTCATGCCGATCCGCGCGGAGTCCACAAACGGGTGTTGGTCGATCAGCCAGGCGATCGCGGCTTCGATGTCCTTGAGTTCCTGCACGCCGAGTTGCTTGTACGCGGTCCAGGTGGATTTCGCTCCCTTGCCGCTGGCCGGCCGCGGGTCGCAGCGGAAGACGATGAAGCCGAGGTTGGCGAGCAGTTGATCGGCGACCATGCCGCCGGCCCAACTGTCGCGCACGGTCGGCGCGTGCGGGCCGCCGTAGGTCTTGAACCAGACCGGATACTTCCGCGACGCGTCGAACTCGGGCGGCTTCAAGATGCTGCCCTCGAGCACGAAGCCGTCGGCGAGCGGGATCTGCACGAGTTCGTACGCGCCGAGGCGATACTCCTCGATCGCGTAGACCGGATTCGTGTCGATCACGCGCGCGAGCGACCCGTCCGCGCGGCGCAGTCGCACTTGCGTCGGCGTACGGTGGTCGCTCCAGGTGTCGAGGAAGAACGTTCCGGTTGGATTGAATTCCGTGCGATGCGTGCCGGTTGAAATGGACTCGCCGAGTACTCGGGTCGGAGCTTGCGTCAGCCGTTCCGGCTCACCGCCGTCGAGCTTCACGCGATACACATTGGATCCGATATGGCTGTCGCGCGTGCCGGAGAAATAGAGCCAGCCGGCGGCCTCGTCCACGTGGTGCAGCGTGGTTGCCTCCCACTCGCCGCTGGTGATCGGCCGCAGTAGCTTGCCGGTGCGGTCGTAGAGATAGAGGTGCTTCCAGCCGGTTCGCTCGCTGGGCAGCAGGAATGAGCCGTCGGCGAGGAACTTGAGTTCGCCCGGGTCATCGACCCACGCCTGGGTGGTTTCGCGGAACAATTTGGCCGGCTCGCCGCCGCTCGGCGGAACCGTGCAGATGTCGAGCCACGTTTGGGCGCGGTCCTGCACGTAGAAGAACACGCGCTCGCTGTCGGGCGTCCAGAACGCGCGGTCGATCAGCGTGCCGGCCGCGTCGTAGCCGCTCGTGTCGGCCCACGCGGCCGCGCCGCTCGTCACATCCGCGACGCCCAGCTTCACGAGCGGATTCGGATCGCCGGCTTTCGGGTACGGCGTCTGTTCGACCTTTTGGCGAACCGGGATGTGATCGAGCACCGTGAACTTCTTCACCGGCGTGTCGTCGTACCGCACAAACGCAATGTGCGACGAATCGGGACTCCACCAGTACGCCCGCCAGTCGCGGTTGAAGATTTCCTCGAAATAAACCCAGTCGGCCTTGCCGTTCGACACGAAGTCGCTGCCGTCGCGCGTGAGTTGCCGCTCGGTCAGAGTGGCGAGATCGACGACGAATAGGTTGTTGTCACGGACGAACGCAACGCGATTGGCGTCGGGGCTGAATGTGGCGAGTTCCTCGGCTGCCGCGGTCTTCGTGAGCCGCAGCGCGGCGGCACCGTCGAAGTTCGCGTAGAACAAATCGCCCGCGTGCTCGAACAACGCAGCGGTGTGATCCGAGTTCATTTGAAATGACGAGCGGCGTGCGAACGATTGGGCGGTGGCTTTGTCCATGCCGTCCGCCGCGCCGAGCGCGGCGGCGACTCTTTCCGAATCGAAGAACGGTTCGCAACGGCCGGTGGCCGCGTTCACCTTGAGCAGCCGGCCCGCCTTCGTCTGCAGAAAGTGCTCGTCGTCGAGCCACGTCAGGCCCGACACCGGCGATCCGGCAAAACTGAGCGGCGGCGCCGTGCCGGAGCCGAACACGGCGTCGAACGTGAGCGGCCGGTCGCGCGGGCGATCTTCAGCAAGCGGTCGCACGCGGCCGGTCGTGATCGGTTGTTGGGTCGGTAGTCTGAGCACGGGAAAAACTTGGCCCAACTCCTCGTCGAAGAAGTTCCACGTGCAAAGCCCGTCTTCCGCCTGCGGTTCCAGCAGATTCACGACGAGTGGTGCGAGCGGCTGGTCCGTGCGAACCAGAAACGAACCGGCCGCCACGCGACGACTGTCTTTGCCGGCCGTCGCGTCGAGCGAAACGAGCGCGTGCCCTTGAAACGGTCGATCGGCGCGAGTCACCTTGTCTACGTGGTACACGTCCACGTCGAGTTCGACGTCCTCGCGCAGCTCTGCGACTTCGATACCGTGCCGCTGTAAGTTGTCGGCAACGTTCGCGAGCTGTGCGGGAAACAGGTACGCCGCAGGCCGCTCGACGGAAACGGTCGCCTCGGTTCGTGCGAGGTGTTCCAGTTTGTAATCGCGCGGCCGGTCGGTCGCGACTCGGCGTCCGTCGCGTTCTTTCTCCTCGAAACCGAGCACCATGACCGGGTCGGGTGCGGCCGCGAGTTTGTGAGCGATCGCAACAGACTCGCCGCGCGGCACACTCGCGGGTCGCGTCGCCGGCCGCGCGTCGGCGAGCAGCTTGCGAAGCTTGTCCTTGTTCTCGGCGGCGTGATCGAGGCATGCCCGCACGAAATCGCGCGTGGCCAGTACGCGGTCGCGGTACGGCGCGTACGAGTACGACTCGCACAGAATACCGACGCGGCCGCACAGCCCGACGTACTGCGTGCCGTAGCGTGGCTCGGCCGGGTACGGTTCCCATCGCGTGCGGTCTCGTGAGAAGTTGCCGTAGAAGAACGCCTTGTAGTTCGTGCTCGACTCGAATCGGCGAGTCACGTCGGGCAGGATTTCGTCGCGCACGGCGGCGACGAGTTTCTCGTTCGCGGCCGGATGCCGCGTGCCGTCGTACGTGATCGTGTAGCGATGCCGCGAGCCGTTCGTCGTGTGCGTGTCGATCACGATCGCGGGATCCCAGCGATTGAGGAACCGCACGAGCGACCGCACCTCCGGCGTTTCCAGCTTGATGAAGTCGCGATTCAAGTCGAGGCCTTGAGCGTTCGGCCGCTCGCCCATTCCCTCTTCCGGGCCGACTTGTCCCGGCCGGTTGAGCGTGGACATCTTTTCGTTGCCGTCTGCGTTGACGACCGGTGCGAAGGCGAGAATCAAATCTTTGAGCAACGGCCGCTCCGCTGCTGTCGCGATGTCGCGAGCGAGCATCATCAATGCCTCCTTGCCGTCTACCTCGCCCGCGTGAATGTTGCCCATCGCGAACACGACGAGCTTGCCGCTCGTCGCCGCCTCCTCGGCCGACGCGATCGGCGGATCGGCAACGATCACGAGCGGCAGCGTGCGGCCGTCGACGCTCGTACCCAATTCGCCGAGTCGCACGACGGCCGATTCTTTCGCAAGCCGTTCGCAGAATCGGACGACGTCCGCGTGTCGAGACGTCGCGCGGAAGTCGCTCCTTTCCGCGACCGTCTTCAGCTCGTCCGTTCGTGGCGCTTCGGCCCGGGCTGGCAGAAATGAAAACAGAGTTACCGTAATCGAAACGAAAGCGACGAGTCTTGCGAGCTGCCTTGGCACGATTGACCTCCATTCGACGGTTGTCCGAGCGGTCTTTTTAGCACGGGTGCCGCGCGGCTGCCAGAACTGAGTAACCAGTACCGGGCACCGCCTTGATCGGCTGGGTTTTGTTGGAGACAATCGCATCGACCGGGGAACCAACGGCGCGGTAACATCGTCTCACTGGAAAGTCTGCACGGTCGCTATTCGCTTTCGAACAGTCGCAACCACGTTTCACTCGAGGAGAAACTCATGTGCTGCTTCTCTCGCGAAGTCCAATCGGTCTCCAACACAAACATCTTCGCCCGCAGCTCGAAGGAGGGCCGGCAGTTTCTGGTCTACAGCATGTCGCTGTCGAGCAAAGAGGAACTGGCGATGATCTTGCCGATCCCGACACCGAGCGGCTCGCCGGACGACGCGCTGAAATTCATCGACCTTCAGGAGTACTCGGACTTTTTCAAGGACATGCTCGCGGGATTTCCGGTCCCGCTGCCTCCGGCCCCGGCGGGACGCCCCAAGGTTGCGGCTCTGAAGACGGACAAGAAGCTGGCGGTGGTCGAGGTCGGTAGTTTCGAGGCGTCGTTTGTGCCGTCGATCCGCGATTTCTCGCGACTCGACGAACGCTTTCGCTTGCCGGACGGCACGTGGGACCACTTGCCGCTTTACCGCGAATACGGCTTCGCGGTGTTCAAGCTCAAAAAGGGCGAACAGAAAGTTCACCCGATGTCGTTCGAGTTCCCGCGGGCGAATCCGAAGAAACTGTTCTTTCCAACCGTTCACATTCACGACGGCCAGGTTCATGCCAAGGCGAGCTTCGACCATACGCTGTACTGCCAAGTCACCGAAATGGAGTCCGCTCAAGTGATGCAGTGGCGCGAGTCGCCGAACCCGGCAAGTCAGTTCATGAAGATCGACAAGACGAAAGCCATCGTCACCGCCGGCCGGCATTGCTACCAGCGAATAATCCGCGGCATGCAGAAGAATGAGGACACGTGGGTGTAGGTGAATCAATACTCGGCGAACTCGCGCCGTTTCAGACCTTCGAGTCCGAGCGATCGCTCTTTCGGATTCACGGAAATCTCCCACTGTTCCATCGTGCCGGCCCCAAGGAGCACATCGAGCTTGTGGCCCACCGTCGTCCGAAGCCACTCGAACAGTTTGAAGCGATTTGGGCCGAGCGGCAAGCGACGACCGAGTTCGTGAACATGGTGCTCACCGCGCCGGCGCCGAAAGAAAAAATGGCGGGAGTGTATGGGAATCGAACCCACCTAGGACCTGATTTCCAGACCCTACGCCGGGTTTGAAGCCCGGGGCCGCCACCAGACGTACAAACACTCCCGCCGAAACGAGAATCTCAAACTCAGATCTAAGATCTCAAACAAATCCCAAAGGCCAAGCGATTCGCAATCTCCAGCCAGCCATTCTTGACTGTTGCGGTGTCGCTTGCAATTCGATCATCCACTCTGCCCCGAACATGCCGCAGCGACCGCCGCCACGAGGGCGACTTCCTGCGACTCGAAGATTGTTCGTAGATCGAACAGCACGACGCCGTCATGCACTCGCGGCACGACAGCCGGATCGCCGCGTCGCAGCCGCGTCGCCACGTCGGTCTCGGTAAGCCCGTTGAATCGAACGCGCACGACGATCGTCTCAAAGCCCTGCGTCGGAATCGAGCCGCCGCCCAAAAACGCGGTGTCCTCCGCAACCGCCGCCGCCGCGATGCCGGAAATGTCACGCAGCCGCGCGGCAAGCCGCTCCGCGCGGTTGCGCAGTTCAAGGACCGGCGTGCGGAGCATCGCAAGGATCGGCACGTCGCTCGTTGCCAGGTCTGGATCGCGATACAGACGTAGCGTCGCTTCGAGCGCGGTGAGCGTCATTTTGTCCACGCGGAACGCACGCATCAGCGGGTTCTTCTCGATCCGTTCGATCCACTCGGTTTTGCCCACGATGATTCCGGCCTGCGGACCGCCCAGCAGCTTGTCACCGCTGAACAGCACGAGGTCCGCGCCGAGCCGAACGCTATCGGACGCGAGCGGTTCGCCGGTGAAGCCGAACTGCGCGTAGTCGATGAGCGCGCCGGAGCCGATGTCGTCGATCACCGGCAGGCCGCGGCGCCGGCCGAGCGCGACGAGTTCTTCAAGCGACGCGGACTCGGTAAATCCGACGACGCGATAATTCGACGTGTGCACTTTCATCAGGCCGGCGGTCGCTTCGTCGATCGCTTTCTCGTAGTCGGTGATCCGCGTCTTGTTCGTGGTACCGACCTCGCAGAGCGTCGCGCCCGAGGCCTGCATGATGTCGGGCAACCGGAAGCTGCCGCCGATTTCGATCAGCTCGCCGCGCGACACGATGACGCTGCGACCATTGCCAACCGTCGCGAGCACGATCATCGTCGCCGCCGCGTTGTTGTTTACGACCGTCGCCGATTCGGCACCGGTCAATTTCGTGAGCAACCCGCGTACGATCGTTGCCCGCTTGCCGCGCTCGCCGGTGTCGAGATCGAGTTCAAGCGACGCGTATCCTCGCGCGACCTCGGCGACGGCCTGCACGGCGGACTCCGCGAGCGGCGAGCGGCCGAGGCCGGTGTGCAGAATGATTCCCGTCGCGTTGATCACCGGCCGCAGCCGCGGCCGTTCTTCCCAACAAAGCCGTTCGATCAACTGCCGCGCGAACTCCGCAATCTCCGGCACCGCGCTCGGGCGGCCCGACTCCGTGAGGCTTCTGCGAAACTCGGCGAGCACAGCCCGCGCCGACTCCACGACCACGCTGCGCGGCACGCGGCCACGCCACTCGTCGAGCGCCGGCGAATCGACGAGTTCGTTCACGGCCGGCAACTGGCGAAACGGGCTTGCCGCAGTTTCACTTCGTTCGGCGTCTGTGGCCGATTGATTCATTTCGATTTCCCTCGGCGCGAGCGCAGCAACTCGCCGGCCCACGCCGCGTCGGCCTCTGAGCCGCGAACTGTTAATCGCTGTCGTCCATTCTATCCAGTGCTCACCCCTTGTGCCGAATCAGCGGGCGCGCAGGGCGGCGGCGCGAGCACGCGCAAGTCGCCGTCGCGGCGCGTGACGCCGACGCGGTCGAGGTATTCGCAATACGGCAACGCGTGCTTGCGCGTGACCCCCAGCAAGTCGCGAATGTCGCCGACGGTGAGTCCGGCGGGCGTCTCGCGCAGTTTGTCGGCGACGCGGCGACGCAGTTCTTCATCGAACTTCGCGTGCAAGTAAATCGAGCCGCCGACGTGAACGACGTGCCCTTCGGCGGCGAGCAGTTCGACGATCGGCTGCACGGCGGTCGCGCGGGCGACGGCTTGCTTCTGAAGTTCGGCCGGGTCGGGCGGCTGAAAGCCGGCGGATTGAAAGGCGGCCAACACCTGCTCGCGCAGCTTGCGTTCGGCCGGGCTGAGTTTCGGCACCCATTCGGCGCGGCAGATCGCGCGCTCGTCGCCGCGAAGCTTTTTCGCCGCCTTCAATCGCTCGATCAGGCCGAGCACCAACGAGTCGTCGCCGAGGTAGTCGAGCGATCCGACGAGCTTTTTCAGCGGAATCGTGGCGTGCAGCGGATTCTGGCCGTGTAGCCGGTCGATCGTGTGCAGCACACGGGCTTCGAGGTCGGCCACGAGGTCGCGCGGCAGGCGCAGGTTGCGCCCGCGCGACGCGGCGAGGTCAATGAGCACGCCGGCCGCGACGAGTTGCTGACCGATCGTGGCGACTTCGTCTCGCGAGACGCCCGCGTCGCGTACGAGGTCAAAGTCGTTCCACGGCTGAAGGCCGTAGAACGTGATCGCCGTGTTCGCGCGGATGATCGCATCGTTGGACCAGAGATTTTCAAGTCTCTCGATTTGCTTCGGCTCGCGGCGGCGAATGCGGCGAGCGAACGGTTGCAACACTTGGCCGCCGCCGACGGTGAGCATCGGCGACTCACTGCGCACGACGAACGGCTGACCCCACGACGCGACGGCCGGCTCGCTCAAAAAGAGCTGTGCCTTGCCCCACTGCCCACGTTCGAGCACGTTGCCTTCGAGCAGCGACACGCTCGCGAGAATCTCCGCCGTGCCGACGTGCACGCGCAAGTGCATGCGGTGCTTCACCGGCCACGGACTGGACGGCAGCACGTGCAGTCGGACGGTGAACACTTGCGACGGCTTCAAGTAGCCGGGCGTGGCGATTTCGTGGCCGCGGATGATTTCTGTGTGATGCACGCCGGTCAGGTTGATCGCGGCCCGCATGCCGCGCTCGATCGATTCGGCCGGATGATCGTGGTTCTGAATACCGCGCATGCGCAGCTTCGTGCCCGCCGGCATCTGATCGACTTCGTCGCCGACGTTGGCCGTACCCGACCACACCGAGCCGGTCACCACCGTGCCGTGGCCGGCGACGGCGAAGGACCGATCGACCGCCATGCGGAAAAACTCGCCGGCTCGGTGCGTCTCGATCTTCGAGCAGACCCGCCGAATCGCGTCTTTCAGCTCGTCGATGCCCTTGCCCTGCGTCGCTGCGGCGCGAACGATCGGCGCGCCGTCCAAAAACGTGCCGGCGACCAACCCGCGCACTTCCTCTTCGACCAAATCGAGCCACGTCTCGTCCTGGGCCAGATCGCACTTCGAGATCACGATCAGCCCGTGCCGCAGTCCGAGCAGTTGCAGAATTTCAAAATGCTCCCGGGTCTGCGGCATAACGGAGTCGTCGGCCGCGACGAGCAGCATCGCCAAATCGAGTCCGCTTGCACCGGCCAGCATGTTCTTGATGAACCGTTCGTGACCCGGCACGTCCACGACGCCAAGCTGGAAATCGCCCAGGTCGAGCCGCGCGAATCCGATGTCGATCGTGATGCCGCGTTTTTTCTCTTCCGGCAGCCGGTCCGTGTCAATGCCGGTCAGCGCGCGCACGAGCGACGTCTTTCCGTGGTCGATGTGGCCGGCAGTGCCGAGAATCAAGTGGCGAGGCATTAGGGAGTTTTCAGTCTCTAGTTTTCAGTGTTCAGTACACGTGCGTCATGCGCGGATCACGAGCGAGGCGTCTTGTTTCTTGGCCACGGAGCCAATTACGCAAGCAGCCGCGGCGCCGGCGGCGCGGGCCTTGGCCACGAGTTCGCCGGCCCGATCGGCGGCGACGCTGATCAGCAGGCCGCCGGAAGTTTGAGCGTCGAAAACGAACTCGATCCGTGTCTTGTCCAGTTGACCCTCGATCCGCATCACTGGTTCGACGAATTGGCGATTCGTCGCGCTCGCGCGAGTCTGATTGCCATTTCGCGCGAGTTCGATCGCACCCGGCAAGAGCGACAGCCGATTCAATTCGAGCACGACGGTCACGCCACTGGCCTGCGCCATTTCGTTGGCGTGGCCGGCGAGGCCGAATCCCGTGATGTCGGTCATCGAGTTCACACCAACCTCCAGCGCAGCCGCGCAGCCGATCGCGTTTAGCTGAGTCATGCTCGCGCATGCCGCGGCCAGCACGTCGCCCGGGCAGCGGCCGGCCTTAAACGCCGTCGTGACGAAGCCGGTGCCCAGCGCCTTCGTCAACACCAACACGTCGCCCGGCTTCGCTCGCTCGTTCGTCAGCATGCGATCCGGGTCCACGAGTCCCGTTACGGACAACCCGTATTTGATTTCCACGTCACGCACCGTGTGCCCGCCAACGATCACGGCCCCGGCCGCCTTCACTCGTTCGGCCCCGCCCTGCAGAATTTGACTCAAAATTCCGAGATCCAGTTGATCGTCCGGAAACCCGACGATGTTCAGCGCCGTCTTCGGCTGCGCACCCATCGCGTACACGTCCGACAGCGAGTTCGCCGCCGCGATCTGGCCGTACACGAACGGGTCGTCCACGAGCGGCGGGAAAAAGTCCACTGTCTGAACGATTGCCAGATGCTCGGCCACGCGGTACACGCCCGCATCCGAAAAATGCTCGGCCCCGACGAGCAAGTTCGGGTCATCGAATTTCGGCAGCCCGCGCACGACCTGCGCGGTCCCTTCTTGCGGGAGCTTGCCCGCTCAGCCCGCACAGCTCGCGTAATCGACCAGACGTTTCTTGCGTCCGAACAATGCCATGTCATGCTCCGACAAAAATCCAAGTACCAAACTTCAAACAATCCCCAATCCAGAATCACCAATGCCCGAACGCAGCGCGACAGCCGCGGATTGAGTGATTGGACTCTGTTTGAGAATTGACGCTTGGGACTTGTGGACTCGCGCACGCGCGATCTTAACCCGCGCGCTTCGTAACTTCCGCGACGATTTTTTCCTCGTCGGGGAACTGGCCCGTCTCCAGCTTGGAGTAAATCTGTTTACCATCGATCGAGATCTCGAACCGGCCGCCGTCCGAGGGCACAAGCTCCAGGTTCGCGAGTTTCCTCTTACAGGCCCAGAGAACTTTCTCCGTCAGACTGACGGCCTTCGGCTCGTAGTTTCAAGCCGCGCAGTAAACAATTCGGACAGTCATTTCCAGACTCCAACTTTGACCTGTTCGTCTTGTTCGACTCTTGTTCCGACGACGATCTCAATCTTACTTGCGTGCGCTGTGGCACGCAACGACGGCATCGACGAATCTCTGCTCCGACCTTCCTGTTGATCACTGAATCTGCCGCACGTACTCGATCAAATCGGCCAATTCTTGGCGCGACAAACTCTTCTCCAACCCTTCCGGCATGAGCGACTGGCCGGTCGATTGGATCTCCTCGATTTCGTCGCGCGGCACCGTGTCTTCAGCCGACTCGGCGCGGCGCAGCGTGATGTTCGTGGCCGACTCGTTGACGATAATTCCGCTCACGACGCGGCCCGATTTCGTGGCCACGATGTAGTTCACGAACGCCGGTGACAGCGCCGCGTTCGGATTCAAGAGATCTTCGAGCAATGCCGCTCGCTCGCGCTTGCGCACGCCGACTAGCTCGGGGCCTACCGCGTGTCCCACGCGCTGCACTGTGTGGCATTGCACGCAATGTTTTTGAAATAGCGATTCGCCGCGCGAGCGGTCTCCGTCAAGCGTCGCGACGTCGGCGAATTCGGCGATCACGCGGCGCCGGTCCGGGTTCATCTCTTGGGCAAAGACCGTGTTCGACCGGTCCTTGATTTCGCGGAGCGGGTGATTGAGCAGTTGAGCGCGTCGAGCCGGCTCGATTTCCGCGCGTGCCAGCCGACCCGACTCGATCGCACTCAAAATCGCGTCTGCGCCGTGGCGGTGTTGAAAGACGACTTCCAGCACCACGCGCCGCGTCGCCGGGCTAAACCCGGCCCAGCCGTCCACGAGTAGCGCCGGCGCGTGAGGATCGCCCGATTCGCCGATCGTCCGAATCGCCGCCGCTTGAAGCGGCTCGGCGATGTGTGGGCGCAAGAATTCCGCGAGCACCGACTCGGACGAAGACGGGCCAAGTCCGAGCAGCCGCACCGCGTCCACGCGCTGATTGAGCGGCCGGCTGGCTTCTCGCGCGGCGTCGTCGGCCAGCTTTTGTACGTCAGCCAGCCGCTTGAGTGCCGAGTTTCCCGCCGGCGTCGCGTTGTCCAGCAACCGCCGAAGCGAATGGCCGCCGCGGCTTAGACCGTTCGCCAGTCCCGCGAGAATCGTGAACTGACGGCGCGTGAGCGAAGAATTGTCGGAAAAACTTTCGAACAAGTCTGCGACCTGACTCGCCTCACCGCCGTAACCGACCATAAACGCGAGCTGATTGAGGACGCTGAGATGTTCCGACGTGGATTCGTCGTCAGAAAATGTCGGCTGCGCCGCAAGTTGCTTGAGCAGCGTGCCGGCCTTTTTGTAGGCTGACAGCAGCACCGCCGTGCGGCACCACGCATCCGACGCGTCACGAGCCGCGAGGCGGGCAAGAACTTTCACCGACTCCGCGTCGTTCAGCTCGCCGAGAGTACACACGAGTTGAAATCGCACGCGAACATCGGGGTCGTCTTGCCTCTTGAAAGCCGCCGCACGCAACGATGGCGACGCCGCAAGCCGGCCCTCGCTCAATCGTAGTGCGTGCTCGCGCACCGCCGCGTGCGAATCGGCTAGCGCCTGTTCGACGAGCGCGTCGTCAAGCGTGGCCAGACCGTGCAGTGTCCAAAGCGCGTGCAGGCGCGCGACCGGCGAGCGGCTCGCGCGAAACATCTTCACGAGTTCCAGGCGCGCGTCGCCGTCCTGGCGCTCGAACAGCAGTCGCTGCGCGGTGTCGCGCCACCAGCCGTTGGCGTGTTGCAGCAGTGCGACCAACTCGCGGCTCGTCTTTTGGCCGAGCCTCGGCGGCGGCGACAGCGACGAGACTTTGGGTCGCACGCGATAAATCCGGCCGCGGTCGCTGCCCGCGCGCAAGTCGAGCTTCTTTTCGATCGAGTCGGGAATCCACTCGGGGTGTTCAATGACCGCCCGATACATGTCAACGACATACAATGCTCCGTCTGGCCCGGTCGCGAGATACACTGGCCGGCACCACGTGTCCGTCGAGGCGAAGAATTCGCGATCCTGTTCGTCCGGACCGCGCCGCGCGGCCAACGTGACTCCCGCCGGCGCGAGCACGTCGCGGTGCACCAGATTGCCGACGGCGTCGCAGACGAACGCGTTGCCACGGAACTCGGCAGGGAACAGATCGCCGCGATACACGTGAATGCCACACGCCGCGCTGAACCGCCCCAAGTCGAGCGGATCATTGAACCGCGCCGGCTGTTTACTGATCGGGAAAATCCGCGACTTCGATCCGTGCTCCGCGATCTCCTCGATCACCGACGCGACGCCGATTACCGGATTGCTGTCCACGTAGCGCGTGCCGAGCACCACGTGGCGAATGTGCGCCGAATTGTTGCACACGAAGCGATTGCCCCAGTCGTCGAACGCGATGCCGAACTGCGAGTTGCCCGCCACCGGCTCGATCACGCTGTCGTCGGGCCGCAGCCGAAAATCGCGGCGGCGCACCGCGACGCCGGGCCGATCGGGAAACTGCGGCGCCTTGATCAGTCCGTCGCTGTCGCCGTTCGCGCCGTAGATCCAATTGTCGATGCCCCACACCAGACCGTTCACACGATGCTGCGGGTTGCCCTCGCCGAAGCCCGTGAGCACAGTTCGTCGCTCGTCCGCTCGGCCGTCTCCGTCGCTGTCCTTCAAGTATATAATGTCGGGAGCGGCCGCAACGAGCACGCCGCCGCGCCACGGAAAAACGCTGTCGGGAAAATTCAGGTCATCGGCAAAGACCGAACTGTGATCCATCCGCCCGTTGCCGTCGCGGTCTTCGAGCAACTTGACGCGGCCGCTTCTCGGACCGAGCGGATAATCAGGCATCTCCACGACGAACATCCGGCCGTTCTCGTCCCACGCGAACGCCACCGGATCCTGCACGTCCGGCTCCGACGCGACGAGATCGACGACAAAACCGTCCGGAACGCGAATCGATTGCAAACCTTGCTCGGGCGTCGTCGGGCTTTTCAATTCGGCCAGCGGCTGACTGTCGTCAATGCGGCCGGCCAGCGGCGGTGCCAGTACCGCTGCCACGCTGAACGAAAGCATCAACGTTAGCCAGCGTGCGAAGAATCGAGACATGGGCTTTCTCCGGTGAATCGTTGTCGCCGCCGAACGCGATTCTGCCGCAGCGCGACTGCCGATGCCAGAGTTTTTCTGGCTCGGAGGCCGTCTCAGTCGGTAGACTCGATGCGTCGAGTCGCCGGTAAATCTTCTTGGAGCATCACGCCATGACCATTCGACTGCTTCCAGCCGTTGTCTCGCTGTCGCTCGTTACCTGTGTTTTCACGCTCGCGACGACGACACTGGCTCAAGACTACAAAGTCGGCGTCGCGCGAGTGGACATCACGCCCGACGGACCGATCTGGCTCACCGGCTACGGCAACCGCAACAAGCCGTCGGAGGGCGTCGAACAGCGTCTCTTCGCGAAGGCGCTCGCGATCGAAGACGCCGCGGGCGCGAAGAGCGTGCTCGTGACGGCGGACCTGATCGGTTTTCCCAAGGAGCTTTCGGACGACGTCGCGGCGCGGATCGAGCGAGCGACTCGCGTGCCGCGCGATCGGTTCATGCTCGTGGCGAGTCACACGCACACCGGGCCGGTCATTCACAACTCGCTCGGCGGCATGTTCGACTTGAAAGGGCCGGACCTGGAGGCCGTTCGCTCGTATGCGAAGAAGCTATCGGACCAACTGGTCACGCTCGCAGTAGATGCCACAAAGAAGTTGGAGCCTGCCAACTTCGAGTTCGCGCACGGCCGGGCGACGTTCGCCATGAATCGCCGCGTCTTTCGCCCCAACGGCGTTCAGTTCGGCGTGAATCCGGAAGGGCTGGTCGATCATGACGTCCCGGTGCTTCGCGTCACGGCCGGCGATGGGCGCCTGCTCGCCGCCGTCTTCGGCTACGCGTGTCACTGCACGACGCTCGGCGGCGACTACTATCGCATCTGCGGCGACTGGGCCGGCTACGCGCAAGAGTACCTCGAACTCGCGCATCCCGGTACGACGGCCATGTTCGTCACGGGCTGCGGGGCCGATTCAAATCCCGAGCCGCGCACGGGAATTCAATTCGCGCGCCAGCACGGCCTGCACATGGCCGGCGCGGTGACCGAGGTCATCACGAAACCGATGCGGCCAATCACCGGCCCGATTCGCGCGGCATTCTCGCTCGCGCCGCTGCCATTCGCCGAATTGCCGTCGCGCGACGACTTCGAGAAAAAACTGAACGACCGCAGCCCTTTCGTGCAACGTCACGCACGCCGCATCCTCGACATGATGGACCGCAACGAGTTGCCGCCGAAAAACTATCCGTGTCCCGTGCAAGTCTGGCGGTTCGGCAACGACCTGACGCTCGTCGCACTGGGCGGCGAGGTCGTCGTCGATTACGCATTGCGGCTGAAACGCGAGCTAGGCTCCGACAAGCTCTGGGTCGTTGGCTACGCCAACGACGTCTTCGCGTACGTGCCGTCCGTGCGCATCCTGCACGAAGGTGGCTACGAGGCGGACTTCAACATGATCTACTACGGCCTGCCGACGCGGTTCGCGCCGGCGGTCGAGGACACGCTAGTCAAGTCGGTACACGATGCAATTCGCCGCGCGGCCGAATAACTTTGGTCGCCGATCTGCCACCAGCAAGCGTCGTGCAGACCTTGAGAAGTTGAAACAAGCCCGGTGAGTGAATTGGAGAATTCTTTTGCGCGGCCGATTGCCCCGTTCACTTCTGCGCGTGGCTGTGTAAGATAGTGAGTGAACTGGAGCGGGACCGGCGCCGGTTGGATGCCACGCCGGACGCAACCGACAACAGGAACCTTCGCATCAGGAGTCGTGCATGTCCGAACCGGCACGCCAAGCGAGTCCACTGAATATGCAGGTCGTCGACGTGTCACCGTCGTTCGTGTCGATTGGGCCGGAAGGGGCGATTTCACAGAACGACATCGTCATTCGCCTGCTGCACGACATGCTCGTGCTGCAGCGTCAGCAGACCGAGTTGTCGCGCGAGATGCTGCAAGTCGCGCGCGAGAACCGGCAACGGCAGCACGCGGAACTCGAGGCCTGGCAGCGCGACAACCAACAAGTCGTCGAACGCTGCCGCGAGGTGCTCGGCGTCCTCAGCCGCGTTCACTCCGGGATGCTCTCCGACCTCGCGGAGTACGTGCGCGAGAACGAAGAGATGCTGCTGGAGAGCGATTTTTCGATCAGCGAGTTCGTGGACCGATTCGGCCCGCGGCTGCACCACCTGTCGGCCATGCTCGGCGTGCTCAAGCAAGTCAGCACGCCTTCCAGCAACGACCAGGGGCACGGCAACTTGGCGACATGACGAATTCAACTCAGCCCGCAATTGCCCGACGCACGAGCGAGGGATCTGCCGATTTCCTCGCTCGCGCATCGGGCTTGTGTTTCTCAAAAAAAGAAGCGGCCGGCGAATGCGCCGGCCGCCGCAGTTCAGTTGCTTCGTAGCTCCAACGACTACTTCACCGTAATCTTCATCTTCAGGTTAATCTCAGTTACGCCATCCGGCGTGACTTCGATTGCCTTGCCATCGCGTGAGCCCGACTCGACCTCCTTGCCCTCCTTGAGCCCTTCGCCGTAGCCGTGGCTTTCTTGCCACGTGACGAGGTGCAGTTTGCCGGCCGGAACGTTCTTGATTTCGAAGTTGCCGTTCTCGTCGGTCACCGCGAAGTACGGGTGGTCAAAGATCATGATGTAGGCAGTCATCCAGCCATGCACGTTGCACTTCACCGAAACCGGGCGGGTTTGTGCCTTCCAATCGGGTCCATCAATCTCGGTCTTTCCGCCCGGTGGGGCCGCAGGCAGCAACGGGTTGATCGGCTCACCTTTGAAAGGAACGGCGTTCGTATTGTGCCCCGTGGGGTCGCTGGAAGTGATCTTGAGTTTTTGTCCGACTCGATATGCCAACAGGTGTGGCTTGAACTGGCAAAACTCTTGACCGAATTCGACTTCGCCGGACGCCTTTTTCAGGTCGTCATGAATGGGCGGTTCGCCGGCCAAGTACACGAGCACCCACCTGATCCCCTTGTTGTCCTTGTTCACTACGAGTCTCTCGTCGGGCATGTCGTTCTTGGCACAGATTGCGCCATCCTTCACGTCGGTGCCGGCTTTGTGAATGAACTGCTGCGCCGGTACGTCGCCGTCGAAAGTGATCGTGCCCTTGATCGTTCCCCAGCCGGCGGGCGGCGCGGCGGCCGTTGCGGTGCCACTGCCTTTCGACTTATCGTCGTCGTCGGTCGTGGCCTCACCTGTGCCGGTCGAGCCGGTCGAGCCTGACGAAGTCTTTGTGCCACCCGATCCCTTCTTCGGTTTGTCGTCTCCGCCGCAGCCCGCCAGTGCCCAGGTCAGCGGCAGCACCGCGAGCCACAGAGTCCATCTGCGTCGTTGCGAAATCATGTCACTTACCTCCTGATGCAGGTTGTGCAACTTGTTGTTTGATTGCCAAGTCGCTGAGAATCTTTGGGTAGTTTACCAGCGCGTCACGCACCGCGGTAACCTGTTCGCTCGAACTACCCGCGAAAATGTTCTGGTACTCGGCCTTGCCGTGCGTAAAGTTGGGCGGCATGCCGGTAAACGGCATCATGCGGCGCGGTGAGAAAGTCCACTGTTCGAGCCATTCGGGCCGGAGCCGTTCGGAGGCCATCCACAAATCCGGCCCGCGATCTTGCGCCTCGCCGCCCGCCGGCTTGTTGCCGACGTTGTGGCAGTTCACGCACAGCTTCACGGTCGATCCCGCCTGCGCGTCCGGCGCGGCGGTGAGCAAAGCCCAGCCGTCCGCCAGATACTTCGGATGCTGCTGCTGTTTTCGCGCGAGATACGACTCGTCGCGTTGCCCAATGTCGTCGTACGGATACGGCACGCCGTCAACTGCGGCGAAATAGGCCGCCAGGTGCTCGGCCTCGTCCTTCGACATGTTGAACTTCGGCATGCGAAGCACGACGGCCGGCCGGATTTCGAACGGGTTCAGCAGGAACCGGTGCAGCCACGCCGGCTGGACCTTCATGCCCTCACGCACGAGCGGTGGCGGCACCTGCGACCACGCTTGTTGAAACGTCTTGTTCCCCTTGCCGAGCAAATGGGCGACAAGCAGTTGGGCAAATTGGCCGCCCTCCGCGGGCTGTGACTTGTCGAAAACGACGGCGTTGAATTTCACGTCGAGGTTGTCGCCCGCGAAGAAATGCTGTCCGTCGATTTCCTGCGGCTGCCAGACGTCGAGGTACAACTCGTTCGCCGTCTTCGGCAGAACACCGGGCCGTTCCAGCGGCGGATCGGCGTCGCGCAGCATTGCCGAAACGTGCACGACCGTCGACGACGGCTTACTTTTCCGCGCGTGTTGCTTTTGGAATTCCACGACTTCGGGGAAGTCCGTCGCGTGAGTCGAAAAGTCCGGCTTCGCCTTCTCAATGTCGATGGCGAACTCCGCCATCGTCGTCATGTGGCAGCCCTGGCAATTAAACTTCGTCAGGGCCTTCTGGCCTTCGATCATGGCGAACTTCGAACCGGACTGCGGCGTGTTGCGGTAGTGCTGCGGAATCGAATCGTCGCCGACCAGTCCAAGCACGAACGTCATGACGGCCTCGACATCCTCCGGATTGTCGGCGAACGGGAATCGCGGCATGCGAAGCTTGTCGTCCCACGCCTTGTCTTTGTGGTAATCGTAACTGCGCGGGTCGCGCAGCTTCTGCCACAAGAACGACTCGCCGCGATGATGTTTCATCTCGTCGGCGAACAGCTCGAAGTCTGGATTGTGGCGATCCTTCTCGAACGCCGGTGTTTCCAGGTATTCGACGATATGGGCGAAGTCGAGTTTGTCCGGGTCCATGCGGGCCTTGAGTCCCCAGCTCGTCAACTCGGTGCCGATCGGCTTGGCGGTCTCGAAACCGGGAATGTCGTGGCAGCCGAAGCAGCCCATGCGGCTGATCGTCTTTTTGCCGAGATACGCGAGCTTTTTCTCCGGCGTGATCGGCGCGACGAGCATCTTTTCGTCGCCCTTGATGTCCTTGACGCGTTCCGCCGGCACGCCCTTTGAGAGCGCCTCCTCGGCCTGTTTCAGCGTCATCGACTTATTCAGGAAGAGTGAGATCAGGTCGTTGAGCACTTTGGCGTCGCGTTCCGGCCGGCCGGGATCTTGTTTCCAGCCGCCTTCGACCGAGAGCAGCCACGCGGCGATGTCGGCCGCTTCGTCGTCCTTAAGCTGCAAGTTCGGCATGAACGACGTGGCATGATAAACGGTCGGATCCTTCAGCCAATTGAAGAGCCATTTCGTGTTCGCGTTGCCGTCCTTGTCTTTGAGTTTCGCGGCGACGTTGGAGAGGTCCGGGCCGAAATTCGCGTCGGCCTGCGGGAAGTCGGCGGCGTTGACGTCTTTGTGCGAGTGGCAGGCGAGGCAGCCGCGTTCGATGAATCGGTCGTGGCCGCGTTTGATCTGATCGGCGTTCTTCGGATCGACCGCGACGCCTTCTGGTGGATCGGCCAGCTTCGCCGGCTCGCTGTTGGTGTAAAGATAATGAACGATCGCGTGCATTTCGGTGTTAGATCGCGCCACGTCGGCCGCGTCGCTGCCGACCACCGTGCCGCTGTTGTTCGTCAGGCCGTAGAACTGCGGCATTCGCGTCGTTGGCCGGAATCCTTGCGGAAGCGAAATCCAACGATGCGTCCAATCTTCCGGCACCTTGTCGGCGATGTGCCGCAGGCTCGGACCAACCTTGCGTTGCCGGCCGTGCGGAATGTTCGAATCGACTTTGCCGCGATCCGCTTCGCTTTGCGGTTCGAGTCGCAGGTCCGGGCCGATCATGCGGGCGTTCTTCCAGCCGTTGACCTCGTGGCAGCCGAAGCAGCCGTACTGGCGAACGATGTTGTAGCCCTTGAGCACTTTGGCCGCGGTGTTTCCGTACTTCGGGCTGTCGAGATCGACCACGTGCGTGTGGCATTTGATACAGGCGGATTCGACGAATCGGGCGCGGTTCATTTTCCACGGCCAGTCATGCACGTCGTGCCACGCGAGGCCTTTCTCCTTGTTTTCCTTCCAGTCCTTTCCCTGCTCGACCGAATTCGGCGTGTGCGAAGCGAAGACGAACGACGTGGCCGATCCTTGTCCGAGGTGGCAGACGGTGCAGCCGAACTTTTCGCGCGAGTGCGGGCTGTTCGGGCCGGCGAATAGTTCAGGGCGCGAGTGCGTCGCGAACGCGGCGCGGTAGGGACTGGTCGAAAGCTCCATTACGGAATCTTCGTCGTAGGCTGGCCCGCCCTGTTTCGTGATGGAGTCGATGCCCTTGTGGCAGGTCGTGCAGCGGTCGAAACGCGGCACGCCCTTGAAGCTGTAGTGAATCGTAAAGTCGTTGAGCACGATCTGCTCGATTTTGAGGGCCGGTGCGAACGCGTCCACCACGGGCGACGAACGGAACGCGGCTCCAAACGACCATTTTTTCCTATCAACGCGATCCCGCTCTTTCTGTTTGTCCGCGATCTCTTTTTGCTTTTTCGTGACGCCATGCGTCTCGTTGGCCGCCTCGATGCGTTTCTTCGCCGCGTCCATCTGATCGTTCCGGTCTTCCGACTCGCGACGCAACTCGTCGATTCTCGCGTCGATCCCGTCCAATTCTAGCTTGAATCGATTCGCGCCGGTCTCGTTCTTCTTGTCCACTTCGATGTCGTAAAGGCTGGCGATCGAGTCGCGGTCCGCCTTCTGGAACGCCAGCGCCTGATCGGCCTTCTGCACCTTGCCGAGCACGTCTCTAATCGTCTTGCTCGCTTCCGCGACCTCGCCCGCCGCGGCCTGCCTCGCCTCATCGAGTTCTCCATCGAGGCGTTTCATTTCCGCCTCGTCGGCAAGCGATTTGGCAGCCTCGGCGTCTTGTTGCGTTTTGGCCGCGTCGTATTTCATGAAGTCGCGCTGCACCATTTTCCACTCGCGGAAGTGGTCCTTCGCGATCATCCAGATGATGCTCGCCATCATCGCGATGCTCGACACCGCGAACACGATGTGCAGCGCCTTCTGGTTTCGGTATGTGTCTTCCTTGGCTGGCATGTCTTAGATCTCAGATCTCAATTTCGAAATCTCAAAGCACTCCGGTCAGATGTTGAAGAAAAACTCATCAATGTGAACAACGTACTTCAGGTTGAAGCTCCAGCGCAGCAGCATCTTCAGCGGCAACGCCGCCATGAAGAGCACGAGCGACGCGAACAACATGTAACGGCCGAAGCCCATCTTTTCCAGGAAACTTTTGAACACGGTCCGCGCCAACAGCGGCGGCATCACGAAAAGATACGCGAGCGTGACAATGAAGCCGGGGATTTCGCGCACGTACCATGCGGTCGGTTTGCCCATGCCGAGCCAGTCTACCCAGAAGAAATCCGATAGATCCTTGTTGTTCAAAGGCAGCACCATGTGCGGGTCCCAAAACTGGTATGGCCCGAAGAAATTCCAGCCCGGCCCGCGCAAGAACGTGCCCAACACGACCATCAACACCCAAAGCACAATGAACCCGAACAAGAAGACCACGATCGAAAAGCTGCGCTGTGCGAACGTGTAATAGCCGTTGCCGAGTTTGTTGAAGTCGATGTAGGGAATCGCCATCAGGCCGACGATGATGAACGTCGGGAACACGACGCCGGCCAGCCACGGATCGTAGTAGACCAGCATTTCCTGCAGGCCGAGGAAGTACCACGGCGCCTTGGACGGGTTCGGCGTCTTCGTCAGATTCGCCCACGGTTCGAGCGGAGCCTGAAGCAGAATGCTCCAGAGCACGAGGATCACCGTACACACGATCATCGCTAGCATTTCGGTGTAAACCAAATCGGGCCACACGAGCACCTTCGCGTTGTCCTCCGCCTCGACCGGTTGCTGGCCGTTGGCGAGCCGCTGGTCGTTGATCACCGCCTTGCGCAGGAACATCCACGTGAAGAATCCGATGAGAAAGAGCATCATCGTAATCGGCACATTGTCCGGCTTGGAGACGATCAACCGAAAATCGTAGTCAGTCATGCTCATTCCGAAAAAGAGCAGCGAAGCGTTAAGGACCGTCCAAATGACCGGCGGATCGGTGAAGCCGAACGGCACGCGAACGTTGATGTACGGAATCGTCCGGGCACAGCGGAAATACAGAAACGCGGAGAATAGAATGACGGAGCCGAAGAAGAACGTCACCGCGCCGGTAAGCGAGTCGGCGATTTCCTTGAGGCCCGTCGGAATCTTGGGACCGTGCTCGAGCGCGTACAGCAGGCCGAAAGCCTGAAAGAATATGGCGAAGACGCTCCACACCGCGCCGGATCGAACCTTCTGGTAGATCGACGCCGGCAGGACGACGACCAGGCCGAGCACGTTCGCCGCCACGCCGATCAGGTAAACAACCAGCGCGGGCGCACCGGCCAGTTTCGCCAAAGTCAGCAGGCCCCAAGCTCCGCCGATCGCCGCCAGCAGCGCCTGCTCGAACTTCAAGAATCGCTGCCCGCGACTCCAAAACGTCCAATGCGCCGCCGCGCCGATGTTGAGCAGCGCGACGAGCAGGCAAAACCACGCCAGCCCAGTTTGAACGTTTGGTGTTAGGTCGGGTCCGTGCATTTTGGTGAGTGGTGAGCAGTGAGTGGTGAGTGGTCAGAACACGGAATACCGCGCATTACCACTCACCACTCACCACTCACCACTGTTCCTCACAAAGGTCCGCTGATTCCGCCGTCCTTGCGCACCCGCCAGAAGTGGACCGCGATCAGGACGGCCACGGCCAGCGGGATCGCCACGCAGTGCAAAATGTAAAAACGGTTCAGGGTCATCTCGCCCAACGTGCGGCCCGCAATGAGTGCGAAGCGCGCATCGCTGCCCGCGTGTATCAACGGCACACCGCCAATCGCGAGCAACTGGTTGCCAGGCCCCTCGTGGCCCAGAAACGGCGTTGCGCGGGCCATGTTCGAGCCGACCGTGATCGCCCAAATCGCCAACTGGTCCCACGGCAGCAAGTAACCCGTGAAACTCAACAGCAACGTCAGCACGAGCAATATCACGCCGATCACCCAGTTGAATTCTCGCGGCGGCTTGTAACTGCCCGTCAGAAACACGCGGTACATGTGCAGCCAGACGCTGATCACCATCGCGTGCGCGCCCCAGCGGTGCATCTCGCGCAGGATGCCGAGTGTCGTCACGTCGCGCAGCACCAGAATGTCGTTGAACGCGTGCTCCAGCGTCGGCCGGTAGTAGAACATCAAGAGCACGCCGGTCACCGTCTCGACCAGGAACAGGAAGAACGTGATCCCGCCCATGCACCACGTGTAGGACAACGCGATGCCGCTCGACCGGATCGACACCGGGTGCAGGTGCAGGAACACGTTGGTCAGCATCACGACGACGCGGTTGCGCCGGTCGGTGGGAGCGGGATGGCGGAAGATCGATTTCCAGACTTGCGTGCTTCGAATGTAATCGCCGACGGACATTGGACCTCTCAAATCTCAGATTTCAACTCTCAGGTCTCAAACTTCAATGAACGCGCCGTTGTCCTTCGTCCACTGGCCGAGTTCTTGCTGCAGCTTGCGGCTCTTGTCGATTTGCACTTGCCCGTCGTCGGCGATGGAAATCTCGTGACGTTCCAGCGGTCGCGGGGCTGGCCCTTCAAAGTTGATGCCGGTCTTGCGGAAGCCCGAACCGTGGCACGGGCACTTGAATTTCTGCTCGCCTTCCAGCCAGTTCGGCGTGCAGCCAAGGTGCGTACACACGGTGCGAATCGCGTAAACCTGGCCGTTGAATTTCACGACCCAAACGCCGTACTCGTTCTTCCAATCTTCGTAGACCTTGCCCTCGTCGAATTTGTCGGGCGAGCCGATTTTGAAGAGCGTCGGCGGCTCTTGCAGCACGTTCGGGTACATGAACCGCACGCCGGCGAGGATTGCCGACGAGCAGCCGGCGATGAACGAGGCCCACGCGACGCCGATCCATGTGAAGAGAAAGAAGCGGCGCGAGCCGCCGGAATCGGCCGCCGCCTTGACGTTTGCGGGCTTCGCCGGTTTGGGCGGCATCGGCTTGGACGGTTTCTCTTTTGTTTCGGCTGCAGTCGGCGCGGGCGATTCGCCTTTCGGCGTCGCCTGCGCGCCACCTTCGGCCTCTTTCTGTGCCTTGGTCGCGCGGATTTTTTCGAGTGGACTCATCGGTTTCGCCGGCCCGGCCGATCCGGCCGCTGCATCGGGCTTCGACTCGCCGCTCGGCGCGGCCGCGCCACCATCCGCCGCTTTGGCTGCGGCCGCCGCGCGGATTTTCTCCAGCGGACTCATCGGCTTTTTGCCCGCTTCCGACGCCGAACCTTCACCGCCCGTTGGCGTTTCACTCATGACTCTTGCCCCTGCTGACGCTGCCCAGCCGCGGCGATGCACGACGCGGCAAAGTGGACGCAACCCAACCGTTCTTGGCTCTCACGCGGGATTGGAATGATGATGATTTGCAGTTCAAGACGCAAGACACGAAAGCGCCAGAAAATCAAAAGATTGCCGCGTGGCTGTGAATGAAGTTGGACGGCAAACGAGACCGGCGGCCGGCCGCGTTTTCGCCTAGCTGGCGTCGCGGAAAGCCCGTAAAGTTTCGCCATGCCCACGATCTCTGTTGTTGCGCCCGCCTACAACGAGCAGGAACTCATCGACGAGTTCGTGCGCCGCGTGCGGGCGGCCGTGCAGCCGACGGGCGTCGATTTCGAGATCGTGCTCGTGGACGACGGCTCGCGCGACGGCACGTTCGATCGCATCGCGGCAATGCACGCGGCCGACCCGCGCGTGAAGGCCGTGCGCCTGAGCCGCAACTTCGGTCAGGAGGCCGCGGTCCAGGCCGGCCTCGAGTTCGCATCCGGCAACGCCGTCGTGCTCATGGACTCGGACCTGCAAGATCCACCCGAACTGATCCCCGACTTGATCGCCCAATGGCAGGCGGGGAATCACGTGGTCGTGGCCGAACGGTCCAAGCGCGGCGAACGCTGGTCGCGACGCGTGGCCACGCGGCTCTTTCACTGGCTGTTCCGCCGCATGTCAAACTTTCACGAGTCGGGCGAGGTCGGGCTGTACTCGCTCCTCGACCGGCGAGTCGTTGACGTGCTGCGACAAATGCCGGAGCGGCACCGATACCTGCGCGGGCTGCGCAGCTACGTCGGGTTTCGCCGCGCGGCGGTCGCGTACGAACGGCCGCGCCGCGACGGCGAGCCGCGCCAGAGTCTGGCGAAACTCGTGCGACTCGCCGCCGACGGACTGTTCTCGTTCAGCTACGTGCCGTTGCGCATCAGCCTCTTCTTCGGAATGCTTGTGAGCAGCCTGTTCTTTATGTACGCCTGCTCGCTGATTGTGCTGCGGCTGATGAAGGTCAACGTCACGGCGGGCTTCACGACTCCGACCGTCGCGATCATGTTCCTCGGCGGCGTGCAACTCGTTTGCATCGGCATCATCGGCGAGTACCTCGGCCGCATCTACGAAGAGGTAAAGCGGCGGCCGGGGTACGTCGTGGAACGGAAACTTGGGCTGGGCGCGAGTGACGTTGAACCGTTGAACCGTTGAAGCGTTGAACCGTTGAACCGTTGAACCGTTCAACCGTTCAACCGTTCAACCAATACGCGGTTCAACAGGTCAGATTCAGTTCGACATCGGCGCCATCGACGGCGGCGGCGGCGTGTAGTCCGGTTGCAGGCTCGCCGGCGGGGCCGGGGCCTTTTCTTGGACTGGCTGCGCCGAGCCGGGCTTATCGCCGAGCATGCTCGCGTAGAAATGATTGAAGAAGAACTTGCGGTCGTGCTCGCGGAATTTTTTCTCCACCGCGACGCCAAGGATCGGCCGCACGAACGTCGATGTCTGTGCGGCGACGATCAAGAGAATCGCGGCCCACGCATACAGCAGCTTGCACTCGCGGAAGCCGCCCGGAATCGCTTGCGACATCAGCCGCAGCCCGCACCCGAGCGCCGTGACCCAAACGATCATGTGAAAGATCACCATGAATTGCAGGTTGCTCGTGGACGCGCCGAAGAGACACGCCAGCGGCGCACAGCCGACCATCACGGCACTCGACACGCCCGCCACGCCGGTGAGCATCGCGACGACTTGTCGAAATCGAATCGCCACGCCGCTCAGGCACAGCGCGAGAAAAAGCACCGGCGAGGTCATCGCCGCCGAGCCGAACAAGACGAGCGGCGCCTTGATCGTCGCTTGCCACAGCGAATTGCCGCCCGCGAACACGCCCATCGCCAGCCCATACAGCGCATAGAATCCCAACGACGTGGCCAGCATCACCACGATCGGCTGCCAATCGAATCGGTCTTGAGCCACCATGCGGGCGAAGTTCTGCGGCGTCTTGAGCAGCATGCCAATCGAGCCGATCTCCTCGAATTCGACCGGCGGTTCGGCGGACGGCATCGGAATGGTGGGAATGAACGATTCACTGAGTGCAGCCTGCGACATGTCGATCTCCTCTCGTGCCGACCGCGTCGGCAACTTAGTCCCGGCCCCGGATATGCGACGGCAACTGCCTGAATTGGCCCGAAAGCGCGGCGGAGATTAGCCGGTCGCGCGAAATTGTGGAATGGCAATTGGCGGCGAAAATCATTGGATCGCGAACCACGCGACAATACAATCTGCGGCGTCGAATTCGGTCAGACCGTAAGCGAGGAGCATCATGGACAAAGCATGGATCGGCATCCTGGTCGTCGCGGTTATTGTCTTCATCGTTGTGGTCGCATTCGTCGTCGGCCGCCAATTGGAGCGGAAACGCACCGAGGAGCTCCGGCTGGTGGCTGACGAGCTGGGTTTTGAGTTCCAGGCCGAGGCCGACGGACTGCTGGCGGAGGGCATCGGCTCGCTGCCGCTCTTCAGCCGCGGGCACTCGAAGAAGGCGACCAATTCGATGTGCAAACTCGTGCGCGACCGCGACGTGATCCTGCTCGACTACAAGTACACGGTCGGGCACGGCAAGCACGCGCACACGCACCGACACACCGTGGCCGTGTTCCAGCCCGACCGCCACACGCGCTACCCCGATTTCGAAATGCGGCCGGAGACGTTCTTTCACAAGATCGGCGCGATGTTCGGCTACCAGGACATCGATTTCGAGTCGCACCCGAAGTTCTCGAAGCGATACCTGGTTCGCGGCACGGACGA
>Ga0247727_10002732_pt1 | contig 39858 bp, 35 predicted proteins | sample WisWelCaveWW1625_FD_202498 | JGI IMG/M metagenome (GOLD analysis project Ga0247727, IMG submission 202498) | Biofilm microbial communities from Wishing Well Cave, Virginia, United States - WW16-25 | ecosystem: Environmental > Aquatic > Deep subsurface > Groundwater > Cave microbial mat | place... | reverse complement strand
GACGAAATGAATCACGTCGTTGCCGCGCAAGCGTTGTTGCAAGGCAAAGGCGCCGTCTTTCCGTCGGGATTGCCGTATCACCGCAGCCTGCTTTTCACCAAATTAGTTTCCTACTCGTTCGCGATCTTTGGCGTCAGTGAATTGAGCGCGCGTTTGCCCGGCGCAATTTTCGGCGTCTTAAGTATTCCGCTGATGTTTTTCGTCGCGACGCGTTTGTTTCGCCACGTCGGCGTCGGCCTTGTCGCCGCGTTTTTGCAAGCGTTCACGCCGTTCAACATTGGCTGGTCGCGTGTCAGCCGCATGTACGCAATTTTTCAATTTTTCTTCTTGCTTGCCGCGTATGCGATTTACGAAGGACTCGAAGGCATGCGCGAAAAAAAATCCGGCTTGCGTTTGTTCCAAGCTTGGAATCTCGATTTCTTTTGGCTCGTTCTCGCCGCGATCGCATTGGGAATTGCCACGTACTTACAAGTGTTGAGCGGCGTGCTGCTGCCCGGATTGTTGCTCTATTTTTTCGCCATGATTTTAGGCGTGCTCATGGCGAACGGTTTAAAAAACGCGCTCACGAGCAAATACGTTTTTTTTATCGGACTGTCACTCTTAGGCGTTGCCGGCATTGCGGCGTTGGCGCCGGATATTTTGACCCAAGCGCGCGAGGCGATGCAGTTCAGTCCGAACTGGGCGCAATATGATTACGTGCAAAATCCATTTTACTATTTCTGGTTTTTGATCTCAAATTTTTATTTCACCATCGCCGCGTTCTTTCTCATCGGCGTCGTCGTTGCAGTGGCAGAGTTGCGCAAATCCGCGCTTTATCTGCTGGCGTTGTTCATCGTGCCGCTGGCGCTGCTCTCGACGCTGTTTGTGTTGAAAGTCGAGCGCTACATGTTTCATCTGTTCCCGTTTTACTTGCTTATTGCGGCGTTTGGCGCGGTCAAGCTTTTTGAATTGTCGAGTAAAGTTGCACAGGAATCATCGTGGCGTTCACCGCGTTGGGCCAAGCTTGCTCTCGTGTTGGTATTTATCGGTATTCTCGGCGCCTCGGATTGGTTGCGCTTTGCGCGGAAAATCCCGTCGTTGCACGCCGGCACGAACGGCGCGGTCACGTTTGAAGAATGGAATGACGCCTGCGCTTTCGTTCGCAAAGAATTTGCCGCCGGCCAGCCGGTGCTTTCGACGCTGCCCGTTGCGGTGTATTATTATCTTGGCCGCGTCGATTACATGATGGCGAATATGGAAAACGGCCGCGGCGAAGAAATCATTGTGAAAAACGACGCTGCCATTGATTATTACAGCAATGCGCGGATCATTGACACGGTCGAAGAGTTGCAAAATTTGATGCAATCCCAATCACGCGGTTGGTTGATCCTTGATCTTTATCGCTTCAGTGAAGCGCGTTATGTGCGCCCGGCAGTGAAAGAGCTTGTTGAGCGCGAGCTACAATGCCGCTACACGACGCCGGAGAAAACTGTGGCGGTTTATCAATGGGAGTAATTTTTTTGAACGCGGAATACACGGATGACGCGGATTCATGCGGATAAACAAAAAAATAAAATCCGCAACAATCCGTGTAATCCGCGTCATCCGTGTTCAAAGCTTATGAAGAGTTTCACTCGCGGCACTTTTCTCCTGATGGCGGCGCAAGGCGTTTTGATGTTGAGCGGTTATGCGCTCAATGTCTTTCTCGCCCGCCATTTCGGACCGGAACAATATGGCGTGTACGGTGTCGCGATGGCGGTGTTGGTTTGGGTTGAGCTCTTTGTCATCAACGGCGTGCCGACCGCGATGCAAAAATTCCTTGCGGAATCGCCGGAGCGTGCCTCGGCGTGGATACGGCTCGGGCGTCGAATGCAGTTCGGTTATGCGCTGATCATCTTTGCTGTCTTCATATTAAGCGTGCCGCTGATTAGTGCGAGTTTCGATGATCCAGCTTTTAAAAAAATATTATGGATTGCCGCGCCGGATATTTTGCTGTACGGTCTGTATTGGTTTTATCTCGGCGCGCACAGCGGCTTGCATCGATTCGAGAGCCAAGCGCTAATCATTGCGAGTTATGGATTAAGCAAAGTGACGTGTTGCATCGGCTTGATCTTGTTGGGCGCCGGCCTTGACGGTGCATTGATCGGAAATTTTCTCGGTTCGACTGTTGGTCTCATGATTGGCGTTGTTTTATTAAGCCGCGCGAATTTACCAAAAACCTATGCAGTTGAGCATTATTCAAGTTTAATAAAATTTGCCGTTCCCATTGTTTTATATACGCTCTGCAACAACGGGCTGCTTTATATCGACCTGATCTTTGTCAAAAAATTTTTGCCATCCGCTGCCGCCGGTCATTACACCGCCGCCGCAACGATTGCGCGGGTGCCGTATTTCATTTTTCTCGGATTGACGGCAACCGTGCTGCCCGCGCTGAGCCGCACGTTGTCACAGGAGAATCTCGAAGCAAGTCGCGGACTTTTGCGCCAAACCATGCGCCTGCTCTTCGGTTTGCTCATTCCCGTACTGGCGCTGGTGATCGCCAACGCGAACGAAATTGTCGAATTGCTCTACACCGCGACATACGATCCGGCGACGCCGATCTTGCGCCTGTTGATCGCCGGTATCGCGATGTACACGCTGCTCGTCGTGTTGTGTACGATCATGAGCGCCGACGGCTACGCCAATCGCGCGTTTCAAATTAATTTGGCGGCCGCGGCGGCTGATGTTCTGCTCTGTTTTATGCTCGTACCCAAATATGGAACGCAGGGCGCGGCACTGGCGACTTTGCTGGCGGCCACGCTTGGAACGTTTGTAGCCGGAATTCTCGTGCTGAAACGGTTCGGTTCGATTTTGCCGTGGCGCTCGTTTTGGCGCGCAATCATAGCCGGAGGCACAATATTGGGATTGGCGGTTTGGTGGCAAACGGCGGGTGTGATGTTGTTGATTGAGTTGGTTGTGTTGGTTGGTGTTTATTTCTCTGTGTTGTATGTTCTAGATGAATTTAAAAACATAAAAAAGATTTAGTTTGAGAGCGGTTACGCCTGAAGGCGTTACTACGAACGCACTTGACATGAACATAGCCATTATGGGCATTCGCGGGATTCCCGCAAGTTACGGCGGTTTTGAAACGTTTGCCGAAGAATTGAGCACCCGGTTGGCGGAACGCGGCCACGCGGTCACGGTTTACGGCCGCGCCAACAGCATCAAGTACGATGACAAATATTATCGCGGCGTGCGGCTGGTGATTTTGCCAACGATCAGCCATAAATATTTTGACACCGTGGCGCATACTTTCCTTTGCGTTTGGCACAGTCTCACGCAAAATTACGACGCCATTTTGATCTGCAACAGCGCCAACGCCATTTTCTCGTGGATTCCACGATTGAAATGGATCCCCGTGGCGCTCAACGTCGATGGCTTGGAATGGAAGCGCGCCAAATGGAATGCGCTCGGCAAAGCCTTTTATAAAATATCCGAATGGCTGGCGACGTTTTGCGCCAACGAAGTCGTCACCGATGCGCGTGATATTGAAAAATATTATTTGGAAAAATTCAACAAACGCTCGACTTACATTCCTTACGGTGCGCCGATTGGCCGCATTGAAACCGACGAAGTTTTGCGGCGCTTTAATTTGAAACCAAAAGAATACGTTCTTTACGTTAGCCGTTTCGAGCCGGAGAACAATCCGCATCGTGTTGTCAAAGCGTTTGAAAAAGTCCAAACCGATCTCAAGCTCGTCATGGTCGGCGATGCGCCGTACAGCAACGATTTTATTCGCGAAATAAAAAGCACGAAAGACCCGCGCATAATTTTCACCGGCTACGTTTTCGGTCAAGGTTATCGCGAGCTGCAATCAAACGCCTATTTTTACATTCAAGGCACCGAAGTCGGCGGCACGCATCCGGCTTTGCTCGAAGGCATGGGCCACGGCAATTGCATTCTCGCCAACGACGTGCCCGAGCATCGCGAAGTGTTGGGTGACGCTGGATTCTTTTTCAAGACCGGCACCAATGGTGATGTCAGCGATTTGCGTGATAAAATGCAGCATCTGCTCGATCATCCAAAACTCGTCGCGCAGACCGGCCATCAAGCGCAGGAACGCATTCACCAGCATTATACTTGGGATCGAATTACGGAACGCTACGAAGAACTTTTTGAGCGCATGGCGCGGCGAAATCGAGATTAGCAACAAAAGGCATGAAACATAAAAAATTTGTAGTTTTCGGTTTGGTCGCGCTGGCATTGCTCTTTCGGCTTTTTCTTTTGCGCTACCGCTTCGTCGTAAATTGGGATGAGCCGCATTATTTGCAAATGGCCGCGAGTTTCGCCGCGGGAAAATGGGAGGCGTTCTTTCATCCGTACTGGTCGCCTGGCTTGCCGCTCTGGATGGGGTTGATGAGTTTAATCGTTCCCGATGTTGAGTTGGCGGGACGTTTGACAACGATTGCATTAGGTTCTTTGATCGTTGTGCCGATTTATCTTTTAGCAAAGGAGCTTGCCGGCGAGCAAGTTGCATTTTGGGCCGGATTGTTTGCAGCACTGCATCCGGCGCTCGCCTTTGCACAAACGGCGCCGCTCGCGGAGCCGGCGTACATGTTCTTTGGCTTTCTCGGTTTGTGGCTCGGCTGGCTGGCGTTACAAAAAAATCGCTGGCTGTTCGCCGTCGCCGCGGGGTTGAGTTGGGGATTTTCCTATCTCGCGAAACCGGAAGGCACAGGCTTTCTGATCATGTTCGCCGTGTTTGCAGCCGGACGCGCGATCGCCGATTTTATTAACCACCGGCGCATATCTTCAGCCATGATAACCGCGTGCGCCGTGTTCGGATTTTTAATCACGGCCTCGCCGTATTTGGTTTATTTGCACAAACAAGCCGGATACTGGACGCTCAGCGCCAAAGGCGCCGCGAATCAGCAATTCGAAGCGACATATTTTACTGCCGAGAACGACGATTTTTTTGAATCGCTGTCGCCCGATAATAAAACGCTGCCGATGGATGCGATTTTTCACACCGGTGCGTTTTTGCGGCAGTCCCAAAGCAACGGCGTGCCAAAAGTGAAAATCTCTGCGGGCTTGCTGGTGAAAAAATACGCTACGAATTTTTTTCGCGTGTTGAAATACGGCTTGCCGCAAATGTTGTCGCTCGTATTGGCCATTCTACTGGGTCTTGGTTTATTTGGCCGCGCGTGGCAGCAACAAGAATTGCCGCTTGCGATTTATCTGCTGGGCGTGTTGATTTTTTACTGGCTCGTCGTCGTGCCGGCTTTTCACATCACCGAGCGATATCTCATGGCCATGCTGCCGCTCGCGGGAATTTGGATTGCCGGCGGATTTGTGCGACTCACGGAATGGTTGCAGGAAATGGCGCAAACACTTTTTGCGCATGCGCAATCAAAATATCTTGGCGCCATTCTGGCGATAGCAACTTGCGGTCTGCTCTTCTGGCTGCCGGAGATAGGCAAGGTGACGGCGTCAACGCCCGCCGGCGATACGGAATGGGCGGAAGCGATTGAGTTGAAAGAAGCCGGCGCGTGGCTGCGGCAACATGCCGAGCAACAGCCGCCGATCATGATGAGCTACAACAAAGCCGTTGATTTCTACGCCGGCAATTACGACGTGCGCACCGGCGTCAGTTTCACGCAAGACTCGTTTGAACGGCAACTCGCTTATGCGCGCCATCGCGGCGCGCGCTATGTCATTATCAGCGCGCGTTATGTTGGACATTTTCCAGTTCTGCAACAAGTGCTGGATTTACCGCCGCCGGAACTGAAGCTTCTCTACACAACGACCGCAGCCTTGGCGCCGCGCGTGTTCGTTTATGAAATCGTTCCGCATCCTGTTGTTAATGTTGGTAATTGACTCAGACCAGTGAATGCTGTTAAAAGATTTATCAATCACGCAGCAATAGGCCATGACCAAAACCACCGTCAATGCGATTTTTTTAATTTCCATTCTCACCACCATCGCCGGACAGATTTTGCTCAAAAAAGCAACGGCGGCGCAAACGGTAAGTTTTGACACGTCACGCTTGTTCTCCAGCCTCGTGACGTTTGCCACCAACCCTTATTTGATCGGTTGGATTTTATCTTCCGGCATTAGCGCCACCTTATGGATCGTCGTGCTCTCGCGCTTCGAACTTAGCTTCGCTTTTCCGGTTTCGACCTCGTTGAGCTACATTTTGATTCTCGTGCTCTCGTGGTGGCTTTTTGGCGAGCAACTGTCGCTGATCCGCTGGCTGGGAATCGGCTTGATGTGCATCGGCATTTTTATGGCTTCGCAAAGTTAAACTTTTTTTGACACCAATGGAACGCAGCAAGAACAACTTCGGCTTGTCGATTTTTTTTCCGGTCTACAATGACTGGGGCACGATCGGCAGCATGGTGGCTTTGGCGATTTCGACCGCCGAGCAAATTACCGACGACTTTGAAGTGATTTTGGTCAACGACGGCAGCGAGCAGCACACCATCGATGTGCTCAATTTCATCGAGCGGCAGTTTCCGCAAGTTCGCGTCGTGCATCACAAGAAAAACCGCGGTTATGGCGGCGCGTTGCGCACCGGCTTTGCGGAAGCGCGGAAGGATTACGTTTTTTACACTGACGGCGATGCGCAATACGATGTGCGCGAATTGAAAAAATTGGTGCCGGCGATGCGGCCGGGCGTCGATGTCGTGAACGGCTACAAAATCAAACGCCACGATCCGTGGTATCGCATCGTCATCGGCAAAATGTATCACACCGTCACGAAGCGGGCTTTCGGTTTTACGATTCGCGACGTCGATTGCGATTTTCGCTTGCTGCGGCGCGAAATTTTTGATATTATACATCTGGAACACAACAGCGGCGTGATTTGCGTCGAGATGATCAAAAAGCTGCACGACGCCGGTTGCCGTTTTGCCGAAGTGCCGGTGACGCATTTCTTCCGCGCCAGCGGCAAATCGACGTTCTTTCGTTTTGGCCGCATTTTCCGCGTCGGCGTCGATCTGACCAGGTTGTGGTGGCGTTTGGTTGTCAAGAAAGAAGGATCGCAGGAAAAGGTCGTTCATGAAAGAGTTCGAGAAGTCGTATCGCGATAGGAATGTCATGGTCACCGGCGGGCTGGGTTTTATCGGCTCAACCCTCGCCATGCGCTTGTCCGTAATCGGCGCGCGCGTCACCGTCGTCGACTCGCTGATCGATGATTACGGCGGCAACCTTTTTAACCTGCACGGCTACGAGGAAAAAATACGGATCAATATCGCCGACGTGCGCACCGCTTCGACGATGAATTACCTCGTGCGCGGCCAGCATTACATTTTTAATCTGGCGGGGCAGGTGAGCCACCTCGACAGCATGGAAGACCCGTACACCGATCTCGAAATCAATTGCCGCAGCCAATTGTCGATTCTCGAAGCCTGCCGGAAATTCAATCCGGACGTGAAAATTATTTTTGCCGCGACGCGCCAGCAGTACGGCAAGCCGCAGTATCTGCCGGTGGACGAACGCCATCTGATGATTCCGACCGACGTCAACGGCATCAATAAAATCGCCGGCGAAATGTATCATTTGTTGTATAACAACGTCTACGGCATTCGCGCCTGTTCTTTGCGCTTGACCAATACCTACGGTCCGCGGATGTTGATGAAGCACAACCGGCAGGGCTTCGCCGGCGTGTTCATTCGACAGGCGATGAACGGCGAAGAAATAAAAATCTTTGGCGATGGCAGGCAGCGCCGCGATTATAATTATGTCGACGACGTTGTTGAAGCCTTTCTATTGGCGGGCGCCGATGATCGCGCCAACGGCGAAGCATTCAACCTCGGCGGCGCGGAAATTTTCAACCATCTCGACTTTGTGAAAACGTTGCTCGAAATCGCCGGCAGCGGCTCGTACACGATCGTGCCGTTTCCCGAAACCAAAAAGAAAATCGATATCGGCGATTATTACGGCAACTATGAAAAAATCCGTTCCCTCGTCGGATGGGAACCGCGAGTCAAATTAAAAGAGGGCTTGGAAAAAACCGTTGCCTATTTTCGGCAACACAAAAAACATTACTGGCCCAAATGAAAGTTCCATTTCTCGATCTCTCGCGCCAATATCTGGCGAGGAAGGGCGAAATTGATTCTGCGCTGGCGCGCGTGTTTGCCCGCGCCTGGTTTATTTTGGGAGAAGAAGGCGAAGCGTTCGAGCGCGAGTTTGCGCAATATCTCGGCGCGTCGCACGGCGTCGGCTGCGGCTCCGGCACCGAAGCGCTGCACCTCGCGCTGCTCGCGTGCGGCGTCGAGCCCGGCGATGAAGTCATCACCGTCCCGAACACCGCGGTGCCGACGATCTCGGCGATTTCATTCGCGAATGCCGTTCCCAGGATGGTTGACATCGATCCCGTGACGTACACCATCGACGTGCGCCAGGTCGAAGCTGCGATAACGCCGCGCACGAAAGTGTTGATGCCCGTGCATTTGTACGGCCAGTCCGCGGATTTAACGCCGCTGCTCGAAATCGCCCGCCAATATAACTTGCGTTTGATCGAAGACGCTTGTCAGGCGCACGGCGCGACTTACGGCGCGCCTCGCGCCGGGACATTGGGCGACGCCGGTTGCTTCAGCTTCTATCCGAGCAAAAATCTCGGCGCGTATGGCGACGGCGGTTTCGTTTGCACCAACAACCCGGAAATTGACCAGCGCCTGCGGCGGTTGCGGAATTACGGCCAGACCAAACGCTATTATCACGCGACCAAAGGCTTCAATAGCCGCCTCGATGAATTGCAGGCCGCGGTGTTGCGGGCGAAGCTCGTTCATCTCGACCGCTGGAACGAGAGCCGCCGCGCGTTGGCCAAAAGATTCGACGCGCTGTTGCAGGATTTGCCGGTCACTTTGCCGCAACAGGCCGAGTGGGGAAAACACGTTTTCCATTTATATGTGATTCGCACGCCGCAACGCGATCGGCTCTGCTCGTTTTTGGCCGAGCGCGGCGTTCAAACGATCATTCATTATCCCGTGCCGGTGCATCTGCAGGAAGCCTATCGCGATTTGAATATTCCGCTCGGCGCGCTGCCGGAAGCGGAAAAAGCCGCGCGGGAAATCGTCTCGCTGCCGTTCTATCCGGAAATGCGCGAAGATGAAATCGAATTGTTGGCCGCCACGCTGCGGGAGTTTTATCAGAATCAGAGTTAGCTTGAAAACAAATTAAAATTGAAAATTTTAAATTTGCAATTTTCAATTTAAAACGTAAAATGAACTAGATGCCGGAACAAGGAGGCGTTTCCCCAAACGTGGAAAACATGGATGCACTGCGCAAGCGCTTAGTCATTGTTCCGGCGTTTAATGAAGAAAACAGCATCGGGCAGGTGGTGGAGGATATTCTTGGCTCCGGGTTGGGGCTGGACGTCGTAGTGATTGACGATGGCTCGCAGGACCGCACCGGTGAAATCGCGCGGACGCATGGTGCGCGTGTCATCAAGCTGCCGTTCAATCTCGGCATCGGCGGCGCCGTGCAAACGGGCTTGAAATTCGCTTTTCGCCATGGGTACGATGTCGCGATTCAGATCGACGGCGACGGCCAGCACGTGCCTTCAGAAATTCCACATCTCCTCACGCCGCTATTGCGCCGTGAAGCGGATGTCACCATCGGCTCCCGTTATCTTGGCGCGCATCACTATCGCACTCCGTTCATGCGGCGTTTGGGCATGATCGTGATCAGCGCCGTGAACTCTCTTCTGATTGGCCAGCGCATCACTGACAACACCTCCGGCTTTCGCGCCTTCAATCGCCGCGCCATCGAATTTCTCAGCAACCATTATCCCATCGACTATCCCGAGCCGGAAGCCGTGGTGATTCTCGGCCGCAACGGTTTTCGCCTGAAAGAATCGGCGGTGAAAATGCGCCAGCGCCTTGCCGGCGAATCCTCGATCAACTCGCTGGGTGCAGTTTATTACATGGTCAAGGTTCTGCTGGCCATTTTGATCGATGTGTTTAAGACGTACCCCAAAGCCGGGTGATGACCTCATGAGCATTCGCATTCAGATTTTTGCCGTGTGCGGCAGCCTCGCCATTTCATTTTTTATCTTCGAGCTGATCCGCAAGCGCAAGATGCTGGAGAAATACTCGCTGCTGTGGTTTGGCGCGGCGGTGGTTCTCATCGTGCTCTCGCTGTGGCGGGATTTATTGGAGAAGGCCGCAGCTTTTCTCGGCGTCTACTACGCGCCCTCGGCGTTGTTCATCATCGCCGCCTTTTTTGCGATGATGATGTTCTTGCATTTTACCGTGGTGATTTCGCGGCTCTCCGAGCAGAACAAAAATCTGGCGCAGGAAGTCGGCATTTTGCACGAAGAGCTGCGGAGCTTGCGTCAGCATTCAGGTCAGGCGGAATGACGATTTCAGGTTGGATGGACAAAATCGAGTCGTGGCCGCGCGGTAAAACGCTCGGCGCCATTGTCGGATTGGCATTGGTTCTGCGCCTGCTGTTGGTCATCGCCAAACCCGACCTCGGCGATCCCAACGGCATGGACACGGCGAATTATTTGCATTTGTCGCGCAGCTTGAGCGAATCCGGCAGCTATGCGATGTGGGCCAAGCCGACCGCTTACGTCGCGCCGGTTTATCCGTTTTTTCTCGCCGGCTTGTTCAAAATTTTCGGCGAAAATTTTTTCGCGGTCAAATGGATTCAAGCGGTGTTCGGCGCGGCGACGATCGTTCTCGTTTATTTGCTGGCGGCGCAATTCTCGCGTCCTGTCGTCGCGCTGCTCGCGGCTTTCATCGTGGCGATGCATCCGGAATTGATCGGCGTCACGGCTTTTATTTATACCGAAACGGTTTTTATCTTTTTATTGCTCGCGACACTGCTTGTATTGGTGAAAGCCGTCTCCGCCAAAAAAAAATTGCTTTTCTGGTGCGCCGGAATGCTGTTGGGTTTGACGACATTGTGTCGCGGCGCGACGCTGCAGTTCCCAATTTTTATTTTGGCGGTGATAATGTTTTCCTCCCAGCGGTGGACATGGCTTCGCCGGTGGGCTTTTTTTGTCGGCGGCATGGCCGTCGTGATGGCGCCGTGGACGATTCGCAATTATCAACACTTCCACGTTTTCTTGCCCGTCGCAACGGGCTCCGGCGACGTGTTATGGACCGGCAATTATCTGGAATTTGACGGCGAATATCGTTACGAGCAAACACGGAAAAAACTGTCCGAGGTTGCCGGCGACGTCGATCTCATCACTCGCGACCGCAAGCTGATGGCCGATGCAAAGCGCATGATTCTGGAGGAGCCGCTGGCGCATGCGTGGCTGTTCGTGCGCAAAATATTTCGCTACTGGCTGCGCGTTTACGAAGACGTGCCGCACGGCGAAGCGCGCGAACGCGATTGGCTCGTGTTCGGTGTTTTGGCCATTACGCATTACGCTTTATTGTTGCTCGCGATGATCGGCTTGCGCCGTTGCCATTGGCGCGACGATGCCGTTAAAATGCTGTTGGCGTTTGTTTGTTATTACACGCTCGTGCACGCAGCAACGTTGGCCGTGGCGCGTTATCGCATTCCATTGCTGCCGCTGTTGAGCATCGTTGCCGCGAGCGGCGCAATGGCGATGGCTCAGAAATTCACCACTAAAGAGGCGACGCATGGTTAAATGGCTCTTCTTTCTGATTGCCGGGCTCGTGAGCGCCGTGTGGATTCTCGGCAGCCGCAATCAGCTTCGCACCGCCATGATGTTGCTCGCGCTGTTTTATGTTTTTCCCACGGGGTGGATTTTTTTCAACTACACCGGCCTGTTGCTCGTTGATTTTGCCATCTTTGCGGCGTTGCTGCTTGGCTTTGCCGCCGGCAAACCCATTCGTTTTTTCTTCAAAGAAATTTCGATACCGACCTTCGCCTTGATTCTTTGGATGTGCGTCACCTCCTCGAAAGCACTGGATCCGGGCATGGGTTATGCGGAGGTCAGCAAGTGGATGCGTGGATACTTGATTTTCGTTTGTCTCGCCAATTTTGTCACCAATGAAAAAGATTTGCGCGCCGTGCTTTACATCGTGATCGCCGGTTTCACGTTCGAAGCCCTGCTCGGCGTGCATCAATGGCGGCGCGGCAGCGTCGGTCTTGAATTTCTGGGCGAACGTCTTTTCCGTCCCGAATGGTGGCGTGCCTATGGAACATTTTACGTTCCGAGTTATTTCGGCAATTATCTTATCATGATTTTGCCGATTGCGCTGCGCCTGATGATTTTTTACCGCCCGCCGCAGAAAAAGGAAACATATTTTTATGCCTTTGCTCTCGGCACCGGCTTTCTCGCGCTTTATGCGACGCTCGCGCGCGGCCCGTGGATCAGCTTCATCGCCGTCGTCGTGCTCATGCTGCTCTTCACATTTTTCAAAAGCAAGCTGCGCCCGAAAATGAAATGGCCCATCGCTGTCGGCATCATCGTGTGCCTGGCGTTCAGTCTGAAATACACCGACAAAGTTCTCGAGCAATTTGGTGAGACCCGTAAAACCTCGGCGCTAAGCCGCATTTATCTTGGCCAAGTCGCCTGGCGTCTCATTCAGGATAATTTGACGTTTGGCGTCGGGCCGGGCAATTACGAATTCAATTCGCCGCGCTACGTCGTGCCGATCAAAGAATATCCGACCGAGCATCTTTCCGAAATGGTGCACAACACATACTTGCTGATTTTTTCCGAGAACGGCGTGATCGGCATCGCTGCTTTTTCGCTGATCCTCATTCAGATGTGCATCATCTGTTTTCGCATGTTTCGCTCGAATCACGGCATCGCGCTCAACCTCGCGGTCGGCAGCGCCATGGCGATTCTGGCGATGATGCTGTCATTTGTTGCCAGTCCGGATATTCACAACGAGCAAACGATCAATCAGTTATATCTGCTTGCGGGTATGGTATTTGCATGTGAATTAATGGAGCAGCGCCATACCATTGCAAAACGGCAGTTCCAGATGCGACAGCGTCGCGAAGCTATGCAAGCGCAACAAAATTCAATGGTGAATAACGGTTCGCCTGCGCTTAAAAACGGACAACCTGTTTCAACGCGAGTCACACCGGCAGCACCGGTAACGCTCGGTCCGGAATCCGTGCGCCGCGCCGGAATTCCGAGGAGGCGAAGGTGAAAATTTTGATGGTCGACAAATATTTTTTCATCATGGGCGGCGCCGAGCGCTATTACTTTGAGCTGAAGAATATTCTTGAGCAGCGCGGCCATCAAGTGATTCCGTTTTCAATGCAGCATCCCAGAAATTTTGCGAGCGAGTGGGCCGATTATTTTGTGAGTAACATCGAATTTAACGGCCACAGCAAGCTGCAGAAATTGGCGCAAGGGCCGAAAATCATCGGTCGCGTGTTGTACTCGCAGGAAGCAAAAGCCGCGATTACGAAACTGATCGAGCGCGTCAAGCCGGACGTCGCGCATTTGCACATGATCGATCATCAGCTCTCGCCGTCGATTTTGCCCGCGCTGCGGCGTTACGATATTCCGGTGTTGCAGACGTGTCATCAGTATAAATTGGTTTGTCCGAGTTATCGGTTGTTGGTAATGCGGGAAAATCGTATTTGCGAAAAATGTGTCACCGGTAACTTCTATCATGCCGTGCTGGAGCGCTGCCATAAAGATTCGGTGGCGGCCAGCGCGCTGCTCGCGTTCGAATCGTATTTGCACAAATGGATGAAGGTTTACGATCTCATCCAACTCTTTCACGTGCCGAGCCGTTTTCTCGGCGAAAAGTTTCGCGCAAGCGGCGTCAGCGCCAAACGCATTTGGCAGCAGTTTTATACAATTGATTTGCGCCATTATCCTTTCTCGGAGGTGTTTGAAGATTATTTTGTGTATTATGGCCGCCTGTCCGCAGAGAAAGGAATTATGACTTTGCTGCGCGCAATGCCAAAAGTTGCGAAAGCGAAATTGCTCATCATTGGCGAAGGCCCGCAGCGCGCCGAGTTGGAAAAATTTGCGGCTGAGCACAAATTATCGAATGTCGTTTTTGCCGGCGTGAAATCCGGAACGGAATTAACGCAACTCGTTTCGCGCGCCAAATTCGTCGTCGTCCCGAGTGAATGGTATGACAATTCCCCGCTGGTTATTTACGAGTCGTTCTCGATGGGCCGTCCGGTAATCGCAACAACTTTGGGCGGCATGCCGGAGTTGGTAGAAGACGGTGTCAATGGCCGCCTGTTCGCGCCGAAAGATGCCGAGGGTTTGAGTTGTATTATTAATGAAATGTTCAGCGACGAAAAGCTCTTGCGTCAAATGGGCAAAGCCGGCCGCGCCACCGCCGAACGCGAGTTCGACCCGGAAGTGCATTATCAAAAAATTCATGGCGTTTATCAGCGGTTGCTGCATTAAAGCAAGCCCTTGCGCCACGTTATTATGTTAATGATTCATCAAAGTCCCAAACGCCATAGGCGTGATATGTTTCTAGTTCAACGTCAAGCCTCGAATGAAAACCCCGTAGGGGTGACATATTTCTTTTTTAGCGATTTGTACGGTATGTCCTTTTTCGAGGGTTTTCACATTTCACCCCTAACGGGGTTCCCACCATTCTCCATGCGGCGTTTCTATAAACATTTCAACCTTAACGGGTTTGGGCTATCGTTCCTGATTCAATGATAATTTTAAAATTACTCTAAACGATCAGACTCTTTATATTTTACGCCTAAAGGCGTTACTACAAACGTTTTTTGGAGAAACGATGGCTGTTTTATCGATTACGCAAGGACATGATACCGGCGCAGTCGTTGTTAAGGATGGACGCATATTGGCTGCGATCAATGAGGAGCGCTTGTCGCGCATTAAAATGGACACGCAATTTCCGGCGCGCTCCATTGACGCGGTGCTCGCCATTGCCGGATTGAACAATGAAGACATCAAGCACGTGGTGATTCCCGAGCTGCGCAAAGGCGACGACATTCTCAAAAACATTTTGCCGAAATATCCGCAAAGCGTTTTTGCTGGCGTCAATGGCGAGGCCACATTCGGCGACCGCGCCCGCCAGCTTTTCATTTCCGGCAGCTTGCTGATGAAAACCTACTCGCGCATGGCGATTTTATACCGCAAGTACGAGAAGCGCGTCCGCGAAATGTTTCCGCACGCGCAACTGCATCGCGTCGAGCATCATGTGACGCACGCGGCTTCGGCTTATTACACCAGCGGCTTCAAAAAAGCGCTCGTCATCACCGCCGACGCGTGGGGCGATTTTGTCTCGACGATGGTTTGCCTTGGCGAGGGCAAAAAACTCACGCCGGTGCATCGCAGCTATTATCCCAATTCGCTCGGCCATTACTATCAGAGCCTCACCAACTGGCTGGGTTTTCGCGGCGGCCGGCACGAGGGCAAAATTCTCGGTCTCGCCGCCTTTGGCGATCCGCAATCACCGGTTTACGACCGCATCAAAGGCCTGTTGAATTGCGACGGCTTGGATATTCACACCCCGAATATGATGGGCAAGCTGTGGCACAAAAAAATGCCGTTCGGCCAAAACTGTTTGATGCGCGATTTGATTGCGAACCACAAACGTGAAGATATTGCCGCCGCGTTTCAACGCCGCTTTGAGGAAGTCGTGACTCAATTGGTTAAAAACGCAATCGAATGCTATCACGTTGATCACGTTTGTCTGGCCGGCGGAATTTTTGCGAATGTGAAATTGAATCAGCGCGTCTTCGAAGTGCCGGGCGTGAGCCGCATTTTTATTTTTCCGAATATGGGCGACGGCGGCGTTTGCGCGGGCGGCGCGTTGTATCATGATATCAGCGAGAACGGCTCGACCGGCGGCACGCTGCCGCACGCTTATCTCGGGCCGAATTTTACCGAGAAAGAAATGGAAGCGGCGTTGCGCCAGCGCGGTGTTCCCTTTGAACATCATCGCGACATTTCTGTCAAAGTCGCGGAGTTGCTGACGCAGGGCAAAGTCGTGGCGCGCTGCGACGGCGCAATGGAATACGGCCCGCGCGCCTTGGGCAATCGCACCATCATGTATCCCGCCACCGATCCGGCGGTCAACAAATGGCTCAACGATCGTCTCAAACGCACCGAGTTCATGCCGTTCGCGCCGGTGACGTTGATGGAAGAAGCCGCGACTTGCTATAAAAATTTTCGCGGCGCGGAATATCCGGCGAAGTTTATGACCATCACGTTTGATTGCACGGATTTCATGCGCACGAAATCGCCGGCGGCGGTGCACGTCGACAACACGGCGCGGCCGCAATTGATCGACGAGAAAACCAATCCGGGGTATTATCGCATCGTCAAAGAATATTTCAAGCGCACCGGCATCCCGAGCGTGATCAACACCAGCTTCAACATGCACGAAGAGCCGATCGTCTGCACGCCGGATGACGCCATTCGCGCCTTTCAGTTGGGCCATCTCGATTATCTTGCACTCGGGCCGTTTCTGGTGAAAGGCGAGGGGCAGCCGTAAAAGAATTCATGAAAAATAATTTATCTTTTTATCGTAGCCCTGCCCCCTTGTGGGGCACTCTTTCCAGCACGAAGGCTCTGATTTCAAGAGCCGCCCACAAGGGGCGGGGCTACCAATTATTTTTTGCGCCGGTAATCGGGTGACGCTGTGGTTATCACGTACTTCAGTTACCTGTGGGATATCGACGGCATTTCCGCCGGCTCTGCGATCAAAGCGAAAGAATTCCTGCGCGCGCTGGACGGGCTTGGCCACAAAACGCATTTGGAATGGCGCGTCCCCCAGCCGGCGCCGCATGCCAGCGTCTCCGGAAAAATTCGCGAGGGCTTGAAACCGGCGCTGCAAAAATATCTGCGCGAGCCGAATCGCCTGCTGCTGAATGCCAAACACCTGCGGCAGGAATATTTAATTCTCAAAAAGCAGCAGCCGGATATTCTGTTCAGCCGCTCGGAGTTTTATAATTTTTCCGGCCTATGGCTTTCAAAATGGCTTAATCTGCCGTTCGTCGTTGAAGCGGATTGCCCGCCGACATATGAGTATCGCAATTATGCCGTAAACGGCGAGCTGCATCTCGGCAAATTATCCGAGCATGTCGAGCTGGCAAATTTGCGCGGCGCCGACGCCGTGATCGTTCTTTCAAATATTCTGCGGGATTATTATATCGGCAAAGGCATTCCGGCAGAAAAGCTGCACGTGATCCCGAATGCCGCTGATCCGGAAAAATTCCAAGTCTTGCCCAAAGACGCTGAGATCGTCCGCCGGCATGATTTGAATAATAAAATCGTCATCGGCTGGATTGGCGCGTTGTTCGGCTGGAGCGGCATCGAAAATTTGATTCGCATGTCGCAGCACTTTTTGCAAACCCGCCGCGACGTGAGTTTTCTCTTGGTCGGCGGCGGCAAGAGCAAGGAGTTTTTCGAGCAGCAGTTGTGTACCAACGGCTATGCCGACCGCGTGATTTTGCCGGGAACGATTCCGCATAACGAAGTGCCGCGCTATCTGTCTTGCATGGACATCGTGCTCGCGCCATATCCCAAGCGCGACTTTTGGTATCCGTCCTCGATGAAAGTTTTTGAATACATGTCCGCCGGCAAAGCCGTTGTCGCCACGCGCGTCGGGCAGGTTGCCGAGATTATTCACGACGGCGTGAATGGCTGTTTGTTTGATCCGGAACAAAGTGAGGAATTAACGCAAAAAGTCGGGATGTTGATTGATTCCGCGGCTTTGCGAAAACGGTTGGGTGAGCAAGCCCGCCGTGACGTCGAGCAGAGGTGGAATTGGCGGAATCAAGCGCAAAGAATGATTGAGATTTTTGAGAAGATTATTGAGCGCCGCCGAAAGTAACGTTCGTAGTAGCCCTTCAGTTGTTTTGTTTTTTTGGACCATGACGCCCAAGGCGTTACTAGAACCTCGTGGCGAGGGAGCGTAAATCACCACAAAACAAGGAGAGTTTCATGCGCGATAAAACCGGAGTTTTGGCTTGGCATAGGGAAGTAAGCGCCGTTTGGTTTTTGATCTTTGTCATCATGCTTTTTCATGCCGCACTCTTCGCGCAAAACGGCGCGCGCGTGCCGCGCGTGAACGGCTTGCCGAATCATCGCTATCCGCGCATCGGCGTGCAGCAATGGGGCGGCGCGCCGGCGGAATGGTACGCGAAATATGATCTGGTCGATATCAGTATTGGCGCGCATCTCGAGCTGGCGCGCGACATCAAAGCGCTCAATCCGGATATCATCATCGTGCCGACTTCCGATTGGAATGCGGCGGCGCATATCGACAACGTTCCCGAAGATTGGGCGCTCCGCAATTCCAACGGCCAGAAGTTGAATTTGTACTTCGAAAGCGATTTTTATTATGACCTCACCAACTTCTGCCCGCGCATAAACGGCAAACGCTATAACGAGTATTTGCCGGAATGGTTGACCAGCGGCAAAATTGATTTCTCGGTTTACGACGGCGTGGCGACCGACGGCATCTGGTCGTTTCCGCACACGGCGAACGGCGACATCGATTTGGATCGCAACGGCAAAAATGATTTTGACGAGCACGGCGAAACGTGGATTGAAAATCAATTTCTCGAAGGCATCAACACCGTGCTCAAAAATTTGCGCTTGCGTTTGCCGCCGGGCAAAATCATTCTCGTCAACAGCGGCGGTTTTCACAGTTGGGGTTGGGATTACACGAACGGTTTGATGAACGAAGACACCGAAGGCATTTTCGGCTTCGGTTGGTTGAAAGATCAATATGATCAGTTCATGGTGAAAGCGCCGCAGCCGCACACCGTGCTTTTTCAAGGACAGCCGAATTATGAATACCCGTTCACGCCGCATCCGTCGAAGAATGATTTCAAATTGATGCGTTTTTTGCTTGGCTTCGCGTTGCTCGGCGACGGCTATCTCGATTTTATGGATGTTGAATCCGGCGAGCATTATTACTCGAAATATTACGACGAGTTTGATGTCGATCTCGGTTACCCGACCGGTCCTGGAAAAGAAATTCGTCCGGGAGTTTGGACGCGCTTTTTTGATCTCGGCGCGATGATCATGAACGGCAGCGGTTCAACGCTGACGATTACGGCGGCTGAATTGCAAGGCCAAAGTGGTTATGCCGGTCCGTATTACGCGTTTCGCGGCGGCCAGGATCCGCAACACAACAATGGCAAACTTTTTCAGTCGGTTACACTGTGGAGCAAAGAAACGCAAAAAGATCCGACCAACCCGCATTTGGTGATTATGCATGGCGATGCGATTATTTTACTGAAGAAATCCAAAGAAATTGTTACGGACATTATTATTGATAACGTCGACACCGGCACGTCGCCGGCAGCAGCGGCAGCAGAGTTGATTGGCGGTTGGCGGCAAGAGTGTGACAATGCCGGCGGTTTCTACACCGTGCGTTGCGCGAACTGGCTGGAGTTTTGGGGATTTGCTTGGACGGATCGCGGCTCGGGCGAATCGAAAGCCACGTATCGTCCGGTCATCGGCGTTGCCGGTTTTTATGAAGTGTTTGAATGGCACGGCTATTTCGGCGGCAGCCCCGACGCGGAGCGCGAGGCCACCAACGTCGCCTACACGCTCAAACATAGTCAGGGCGAAAAAGTTATCACGATCGATCAGTCGCAAAATCACGGGCGTTGGAATTCGCTCGGCACATATTTCTTCAACACCGGCAGCGGCGGTTTCGTGACTTTTTCGAATAACGCTAACGGCCCGGTCATGGCCGACGCGATCAAGTTCGTTTTCAAAGGCTCCGATCCGAATCGCGACACGACCGCGCCGGCGCCGCCCAAAGGCGTGAAGGTGACGCAATAAAAGTTCGTCGTGGCGCCTTATGAGTTCTGATTTGTTCATTACCGAATTTGATTCCCAAAATTCATTAGGCGCCATGACGTTTTACGCGCTCGACGCCTGAAGGCGTAACGACAAACGCCTTAGCAAAAAATCTGCAAGCACAATCGAAAACCGGTATAATTCATTTATTCGAGATTGGCTTGCGAATATCTCATACGGAGCAAATGTTTACCAATTTTCATTTCTTGATTAAGACTGTGAAGGTGTAACGCGAAATGGCAACTCTTTCTTTCAGCAACGAACACGAAGCCGGTGCGGCGATTATTAAAAATGGCAAAATTATTTCTGCCATTAACGAGGAGCGGCTGACGCGAGTCAAAAATCAGGGCGGCTTTCCGCAAAAATCCATCGACGAAGTTTTGCGGCTGGCCAAGCTGAAGCCCGAAAATATCGAGTACGTCGTCATTCCGGAAATCAGCAAATGGCGTGATTTGTTCACGAATGTCTTCCGCCATTTTCCGACCAACGTTTTTCGCTGGCCCAGAGAAGGGAAAGTTTCGTTTATGGATGTGGTGCGGCAGTTTGCGATGTCGTTCGTGGTTTTGGTGCGAACGTATTTGCAAGTTCTGCGCACGCATCCGGCGGATGAGCGCAAGCTCAAAAAGATGTTTCCCAACGCCAAGTTCAAGCGCGTCGAGCATCACGTGGCGCACGCGGCTTCTGCGTTTTTTACCGCCGGTTACCCTAAGGCCATTATCATCACTTCCGATTATTGGGGCGACTATGTGACGACGATGGTTTCCATCGGCGACGGCAAGAACATTCGCGTCGCCGCGCGCACGTATTATCCGAACTCGCTCGGCCATTATTACGGCAACCTGACGACGTGGCTCGGCTTTCGCGCCAATCGTCACGAGGGCAAAATTCTCGGTCTCGCCGCGTTTGGCAATCCCAATGCCTCGTTTTATCCGGAAGTGAAATCGATGTTGTACTGCGACGGCTTGCGCATCATGGCCCCGTTTATGATGGGCAAAATGTGGCATCGCAAAATCGGCTTCTTCAAAAATTGTTTGATGCGGCGCATCGTCGAGAATCAGCCGCGTGAAGACGTGGCCGCGGTTTTTCAACGCCGTTTTGAAGAAGTCATGATCGAGTTGGTCGGCAACGCGGTCAAGCAATTCGGCATCGACAAAGTCGTTCTCGCCGGCGGTTCGTTTGCCAATGTCAAATTGAACCAACGCATTCTCGAAACGCCCGGAGTCAAAAATGTCTTTGTTTATCCGAACATGAGCGACGGCGGCCTCTCGCAGGGGGCGGCGTTGTATTTCGATATCAGCCGCAACGGCAGCGTCGCGCACACGTTGCCCAACGCTTACTACGGCCCCAGCTACACCGATCAGGAAATCGAAGCGGCGCTCAAAGACGCCAAAGTGAATTACGTCTATCATCAAGAAATCGAAAAGGAAGTGGCGCGCTTGATCGCGGAAAATAACGTTATTGCCCGTTTCAATGGCCCGATGGAATTGGGCCCGCGCGCGCTGGGCAATCGTTCCATTCTTTATCAAGCCACCGATCCCAAAGTCAACAAATGGCTGAATGATCGCCTCCAGCGCACGGAGTTCATGCCGTTCGCGCCGGTGACGCTGGAAGAGCATGCCGAGAAGTGCTACAAAAATTTTAAGGGCGCCGCCTACGCGGCAAAGTTCATGGTCATTACGTTTGACTGCACGGATTTCATGAAAGAAAAATCTCCGGCCACCGTGCACGTCGACGGCACGGCGCGGCCGCAAGTGATCAACGCCAAAGACAATCCGAGTTATTATAAAATCTTGCACGAGTATCATAAGCTGACCGGCATTCCGACGTTGGTGAATACGAGTTTCAATATGCACGAAGAGCCGATTGTCTGCTCGCCGCAGGACGCCGTGCGTTCGTTTTTGCGGGGCCATCTTGATTATCTGGCTATTGGCCCTTATCTTGTCAAAGGCCCGGATAAAAATTAATTGCGATGAAAGACGTCCTTTCTCCAACTGCCGAACGCTTTTCAACGAACGCAAATGAGATAGCGACGCCGGCAACGGCGAGCAAACGCTTCGGGATTATTTCACTTCTCGCCGCGGCTCTCGCCGTTCATTTGCTGGTGATCCTTGCCGGTGCGGACAAAGGCTTGTTTTATCCCGACGAATTCGAGTACATCGAGCTGGCCAAAAATCTCGCGGAGCGCAATGAGTTTTCATACAAAGGCCACTTGACTTCGTTTCGACCGCCGGGATTTCCGTTTATTGTCTCGTTGGCCTTTCGGTTCTTCGGCAGCGAGGCATTGGTTCCCGCGCGTGTGTTGCAAATGCTGTTTAGCTTGGCAACCATTTGGATTATTTATCGTCTCGGACGCGATGGCTGGGGAGAAAAAGTCGGGTTCATCGCCGCTGGAATTTTCGCATTTTATCCGACGCTCATCGGGTTCAGCAACATTCTGCTCACCGAGCCTGCGTGTATTTTTTTTGTCAGTTTGACTTGTTGGGCGATGCTGCGTTACTTGCAGCACTCTCATCTCGGTTGGGCCTTTGTCGCCGGCGCGGCATTGGGGATAAGCGCGTTGATCCGCGACACGCTTTTTTATGCCGGTCCACTAACGATATTTTTTTTGTTCGTCTATAATTGGCGAAAACCTCGCGCGCATTTATGGCATGCGGCTTTTCTCACGGCAGGTTTTGTTAGCGCCATTTTGCCGTGGTCCATACGAAACTCGTTGTTGAATGGCCAGCCGACGCTGATTTCTTCTGTCGGTGGCATCACGTTCTATCTCTGCAACAATGAAAAAGCGCCGTTAATTCGTTCGTCAAGCCTTTTTTATGAAAAACAGATCGGCGAAGAATACTATTACGAAACATTGTTGCCGGAGCTGGATGGATTAAGCGAAACCGAGAAAAATGAAATAGTCACGCGCAAAGCCTTTGAATATATGCTGGCGAATCCCGGCGCGACGCTCGTTCGCATGCTCGGCCGTTTCGTTGATTTCTGGGGACAAGAACGTTTAGTCATCAATCACGTTTTGGCCAAGTATTATGGCGATATAACACAGACCGGCGTCATAATCATCGTCGCCGCAGTTTTCGGGTCATACAGTCTGATTATGATCGGCGCCTGCTTCGGTTGTTTTTTTTCTAAACTGCGCGCCTTTGACGTGTTCGGCTTGTTGTTCATCGCTTATTATACCGCCATGCATCTGCTCGTCTTCGCCCATCCGCGTTATCACATGCCGCTATTGCCGCTTCTTATTTTAATGGCGGCGCGCGCTTGCGCCTCCCGCAATGAAATCACGGCAAAGTTGAAAACCTGGCGATTTGCCGGCGCGGCCGGCTTGGCCGCTGTTTTTGTGATCATTTGGATTGTCGGACTTTTTGTCTTTGATGCAAAGTATCTCGAATCGTTCATGCAGCGTTTAGGTTGATTGATTCGGCAATAAAAAACGCACGATAATCAAGAGAAAAATTTAAGGATCACCTCGAATGCGCGACAGCGAATACGCGGCGATGTTTCACGCCGAATCCAAGCATTGGTGGTACAAAAATTTGCGGGAAGAAGTCGTCTATTGGATTGCGAGTCATTTGCGAAAAAGCCCGACAAAGCCTGAAATAAAATTGCCCGACGTCGGTTGCGGAACCGGCGGCATGTTATTGTGCCTGCAACAGCGGTTTAAAAACCTCAAAGGCGTCGGCGTCGATTATTATGATCTGCCATTGTATTTCGCTAAGCAGGCAGCGTCTTCATCTTTGATTCGAGCCGACGCGAAAAAAATGCCGTTTTGTCATGGTGTTTTCGATTTCATTACCTGTCTCGATGTGTTGTATACTCGCGAAGTCTTCCCCGCTTTCGATCATGTGCTCGATGATATGCGCCGCCTGCTAACCCCGCAAGGCGTTTTGATTTTGCAAGTGCCGGCCTTTAAAGCCTTGTACGGCCAACACGATGCCAACATTCACGGGGCGCACCGTTTTACCGCCGAGGAAATTCGCTCGGGATTGCAGAGCGCGGGTTTCGGCCGAGTTGTGGTTTATTATCGGTACAATCTTCTTTTCAGCATGGCATGGATAGTTAGAAAAATCTGGCGTCGCAAAACCATGGGAAGCGAAGTCGCTACGCCGCCGTCGCTGATTAATTTTTTGCTTTATAAATACTTCAAGTGCGAAAGCGGCTTGAACAAACGAATGCGCATTCCCTTTGGGCTTTCTGTCTTTGCGGTAGCGTATCGTTCGCTTGCTGCCGTGCTTACAGATGACTTATTGATGATAACATTTCGGCTTTGCTAATTTTGCCCTTGATTTATTGTCGGAGTCAATCATCGTGACGCATGAAAATGTAAAAAACGATCTTAATCTGCAGCAGTTGCAGCAGCGCCTCGCCAAGCAAATCAAAGTTCTCGAAATTGAAAGAAACCTCGCCGGAGGCCGGGGTTTCTGGAAAGGCTTGCTGGCCGGCGTCGGCATAATCGTGCTGCTGTTTGGCGTGCTGGGATTTGTCGTCTGGCAAAATCCGGCGGCAACCCTCGCATTCGTTGCCGACCATTTTTTAATGGACTACATGGAAAGTCTCTTCGCGGGTTTTCCGGACGCCTACATGACCAACAATCGCGAGCGCGTCATTCAAACGCTCGACGAATTTACCAACGCCATGCAGTTCCAGCGCGTCAGCCAAGAAAATTTTCGCAGCATCGCGCGAGAATTGTTTGCGGCCTTGAAAGATCGGCGGCTGACTTATGAAGAATTGGATGGAATATTAGCGCGTATGCAAAATGCAGCGAAGCCGCCGGACTAACGGCAAGAAAATAATTTAATGGCAAAATGATTGTTTTAAAATCATTTTGCTTTTCAAAGTTTTTTTGTTGCGGTTCCATTTTATTGCAGGTTTTAATTCATAGCGTATCGTAGTTGAGCGCTCGCGGGGTTGTGAACGCATTCTTTATGAGGAGCGGTTTGAGCAATTCAACGATCTTAAAAATTCTCGCTGTCTTTTCGTTCGGTATGGTAGTCGGTGGTTTTGGCGCCGTTACAGTTGTGCGTGAAGCAGTGCCGCTGCAGAATCATGTTTGGATGATTGCCATCAGCCTGGCCTGCGCCGCGCCGATTTTGATTGGATTGGTCGTGTGGTATCTGCGTGTCGTCAATGTTTGCCGCCAAATGCTCGGTCCCAAGGGCGGCGAAATGATCAACGCCATCTTGACCTTTCAATTGGTGAGCAACGCGCTGTTGGTTTTGATTCTAATGAGCATTTTTTATGCTGCCATCGCTTGAAGCCTCGCGCGTGCGCATTCCGGTCTTGCTTTATCATCGCGTGGATACGGAAGCGGATTCGCAATGGCGGCCGTTTTGCGTATCGCCGCAAAATTTCGCCGATCAAATGCGTTGGCTGGCGCATCAAGGCTTTATGACGATTCATCTCGGGCAACTTTTGGACTACTATCATCTTGGCTCGCCGATACCACCCAAACCCCTGGTGATTACTTTTGATGACGGTTACTTTTGCAACTACAGCCGCGCTTTCCCAATTTTGCGCCAGCGCGGATTTTTCGCCACTGTTTTTCTTGCCTGCAATTTGCTTCGCCCAGATCTCGCGAAACCAACCGAGGGGCGCAACAGTTTCATGGCGTGGCCGGAAATTTTAGAGATGCAGCGAGCCGGTTGGGAATTTCATTCGCATGGCCTCGATCACAAACGCATGACCGAATTGACGCGCGATGAAATGATCGCGGAAATCGGCATTTCCCGCCAACGGTTGGCCGCGCGGTTGGGCCGTCCGATTGAATTTTTTTGTTATCCCTTCGGCCAATTCAACACGGAAGCGCAGAAAGTCGTGCGTTCTTACGGCTATCGCGGCGCCTGCGGCGGTCCGCCGTTCGACGCCAACGGCCCGGTCAATGATTATGCCATCGGCCGCACCGAAATTTTGTGCGGCGATTCATTTCGGCAATTTATTTTTAAAATTGAGCATGGACTCGGTTATTATTTTCATGCAAAAAAGCAGCTCGGCAAATTGAAACGCCGATTGCTTGCAGCATAAAGGTTTGTAGTCGCTCTTTTACGAGCAGATTCTCTCGCAATTAGTGTGCGCTCGAAGGCGCTACGACATAACATGAATTGACCAGCAAAGGAGGTTTAGCGAATGAATGTTTTGATCACCGGCGGCGCCGGTTTTGTCGGCTCTCATCTTGCAGAAACGTTGTTGCAACAAGGACAACACGTTACCATTATCGATGATCTTTCAACCGGACGCATGGAGAACATCGAGCACATCCGCGCCTTTCCGCATTTTCGGTTTGCGATTGAAACGATCATGAACGAAGCCGTGATGGACCGGCTGGTGAGCGAATGTGACATGATCTATCACCTCGCCTCCGCCGTCGGCGTCGAGCTAATCGTCAACCGGCCCGTCGAAGTGATTGAGCGCTGCATTCTGGGCTCCGAAGTCGTGCTCAAAATTGCCAATCGCTACAAAAAGAAAGTGCTTATCACTTCGACCTCCGAAGTTTATGGCAAGAGCAGCAAAGTTCCATTCAGCGAAGAAGATGATCGCATTCTCGGCCCAACGACGAAAAGCCGTTGGAGTTATTCCTGCTCGAAAGCCATTGACGAATTCCTGGCGCTCGCTTATTATAAAGAGAAGCAGTTGCCCGTCGTGCTCGTGCGCTTGTTCAATACCGTCGGCCCGCGCCAAACCGGCCAATACGGCATGGTCGTGCCGCGTTTCGTCCAAGCCGCGATGAACAACCAGCCGATTCGTGTTTATGGCGACGGGACGCAATCACGCTGCTTCGGCTACGTCGGCGACGTCGTCAACGCCATGATCGCGCTGATGGATCATCCTGAAGCGGTCGGACAGATTTTCAACATCGGCAGCAATGAAGAGATTTCGATTATGGAACTGGCCAAGAAAGTCAAAGCCATTGCCGGCAGCCAATCCGAAATCGTTAAAATTCCTTATGAAGAAGCTTACGAGCAAGGCTTTGAAGACATGGCGCGCCGCGTGCCCGATCTCACCAAGATCAAAAAATTGATCGGCTACACGCCCAAAATCAAGCTGGATGAAATCATTGTGCGCGTGCGCGATTATTTTGCCGAACAACAACGCCACGGCAAATCGGCCGATTTGAACGGCCAATTTGCGGCGCACACTTACGAGCAGGCGGCATTGCGATAAGATGGGTATGCTGACGAACTGGCCCCGACGATTGCGCATCCTGCAGGTCGTCGACGGTTTTCGCATGGGCGGCGCGGAAAACAAACTTTGGGAACTCATCGAGCGCCTCGATACCGAGAAGTACGAAATTTTGCTTGCCAATGTCGGACCGACCGGCCCTTTGCAAAGCCAATTCGAGAAACTCGGCATAGAGACGTTTCATTTTCCTCGCCGTTTTGGCTTCGATCCGTTGCCGTTGTGGCGGCTTCGCCGGCTGATTCAATCCCGCCAAATCGACATTGTCCAAACCACATTGCTGTGGGCCGATATCATCGGCGCGTTTGCCGCGAAATGGGCGCATGCTCCGGCGATGATTTCATGGGAAACCGTCACCCACAACGGCGATCCTTATCACAACAATTTGCAGCGACGAATCGGTTACGAGCGGGCGATGAAGCATTGCGATCTCATTGTCGCGGTGTCGCATGAAGTCGGCGACTCCTTGCAGCAATGGCGGCGCATTCCTGCGGAAAAAATTCGCGTCATTCATTACGGCGTCGATTTGCAAAAATTTTCTCCGAAGCCTCATGAAGAAAACCTCGCGAAGCGACAGGAATTAGGCTTCGCTACAACGGATTTATTGATTGCTATTGCAGCGCGATTTGAGCCGTTAAAGGGGCATCGGTATTTTGTCGAAGCGTTTGCACAAGTCGCGCAACAATTTCCGCAGACGCGAGTTGTTTTCGCCGGAGACGGCTCGTTGCGCGGCGAATTGGCGGAAATGGTTCAACGTCTCAGCCTCGACAATCGCATCAAGTTTTTGGGCATGCGCAAAGATGTGCCGGCTATTTTGAGTTGCATTGATTTGATGGTGCTGCCAGCGTTGGGCGGCGAAGGGTTGCCAAACGTGCTGCTCGAAGGCATGGCCTGCGGCAAGCCGGTGATTGCAACGCGCGTCGGCGGCGTGCCGGAATTAGTGCGCGATAATGAGAATGGCTATCTCGTGCCGCCGGAAGATGTCACGGCGCTACAAACCGCTCTCACCCGCGCCCTTTCTGATCGTGAAAATTTGCGCCGCATGTCCGCCGCCGCGCGGCGAGCTGTCGAGAATGAATTTTCATTAAATCTACAAGTCGAACGCTTCGAAGAAGTTTTTGATCGACTGGCTGTCGAAAAAATTTTTACGTATGCAAAGGGGCGCAATGCTAAAGCATTGCACTCCGAAATGTCTCATGAGCACCTCTCACCGATTGTTTAAAAATACTGCCACGCTGATCATCGCCAACGGCCTGCAGCCGGTGTTGTCGTTTTATTTGGTGGTGACGATCACGCGCGCGCTCGGCATCGAGGGGCTGGGGGCCTACTCAACGATTTTTAATTATCAAGCCATCTTTCAAATTTTAGCCGGCTTCGGCTTGAAAAATCTTTTGACGCGCGACCTCGCGCAGAAGCCCGGAGATACCGGCCGTTATTTACTGCACGGCGCGCTCGTCGCCTTGCCGTTTTCCATTCTCAGCGTCGCATCGATGATTGCGCTCATGGCGCTGCTCGGTTATGAAGAAAGTGTCTTCTGGGCCTCAGTGATTTTAAGCCTCTCTTTGATTGCGGCAGCGCTGATCGATGTGTGTGAAGGTATTGTCTCCGGCGCCGAACGCTTGGATTTTATCGGCTACACCGCAATCATCGAGAATTTATTGCGCGTCGTGATCAGCCTGGTTTGTCTCTGGCAGGGTTTCGGCCTTCTCGCGCTCGTGTGGACGTTTGTGGTGTTACGCTTTGCGCGAGTTTTGCTTTATCTTTTTTTCATCTTTCGCCATTTTGCGCCATTACGATTTACGTTGGATTGGACGTTTGCAAAAAATTTGGCGCGCCACGCGCGCGTGTTCGCCGCGACGATGGCGTGCGTCACGATTTACTGGAAAGTCGATGTGTCGCTGCTCTCTAAATTCGGCAGCATGGAAGACGTCGGCATCTACACCGCCGCGTATCGTTTTTTTATGCTCTCCATGGTGTTGGTGGACAGTTTCGTCAATTCGCTGTTCCCGATGATTTCAAATTACTTTCAAGCTTCCGGCGAGGCCTTTGAGCGTGCTTGCAAAAAATCGCTGCAAATTTTATTGATCGTCACCGTGCCGGTTACGCTCGCATTCTCACTTTTTGCCGAGCCGATTATCTTGCTCATTTACAAAGCCAAACTCGCCGCCGCAATTCCGGTGTTGCGCTGGCTGATTTGGGCGTTGATGCCTTATGCGATCTCACAGATTTTTGCCTACGCGCTTGTTGCCAGCAACAACCAGCGCTACGATTTTTTTGTCAACGTCGCGAGCATGGTTGCAAATATCATTTTGAATTGGTTTTTCATTCAGCGCTTCGGTTATATGGGCGCTGTTTATGCGGCTTTGATCGCGATTTGCCTTTACCTCATTCTGCAACTGCCTTATGTTTTGACGCGCGTGTTGCATTTCAACTGGAAAACTGTTGCGAGCAGCACGGTTAAAGTTTTTGGCGCGGCCGTGGCAATGGCGGCTTTTGCAACGTTGTTTCAATCAATTAATTTCTGGGGCCTCTTGCCGTTGTCTATCCTCGTATATCTCACCGCGTTGTTCGCGCTGCGAACCTTCTCACAAAGCGATATGGCGCTGGTTCAGCGCATTTTTGGCAAAGCCGTTTAAAAATCAATTTCGTAATTTCAATACCAATACGAAATAATTGCGCGACTGCGGCTGTTATTTAAATCATCTAAACCAATACAAATCAACCATGGCGCAAGACGGTATGAATCTTGCCTGAAGTTTTTTGATTTTTCCATTGCCTGGAACGAAGCAACTCAATGAAAAAACATTTGCGGTTGTCACATTGATGCGACGGCATTTCACGAGAATAAAGTTTAACCAAATTATGAAAAATTTATTTCGATACAGCCTGCTCACCATTTTGTTTTTTACCGGCGTTTCCGGCGCCAGCGCCCAATCAATTCTCGATCGCGAGAAACAAAAATGGATGGAGCGCGACGGGAAAATGCTTGACGGCGGATTCAATGTGGGATACAACTTTTTGGCCTGGTTCGCGAACGGCACGCAGGAAGAGCGTTACGGCGAGGTGCGCAAAGTCGTGGATGACTTGCTGAACGGTGAATCATGGTACGGCGGCAACCGCGCGAACGCCTTGATTGCGGCGCAGTTGTATTATTGGTATGGCGGCAAATTGCACGATGCCGAGCGCACGAAGATTGCCGAACGCTTGAAAGGCATAACGACGGAGAGTTACTACTTCGGAGTCGGCAACAGCAACACCGGCATCAATTGCCTGACGGCGCGGTACATCGCCTCGCAGTATTACAAAAACGCCCAAGTCAAATACAGCGCGCCCGATCAAATTTACGGCCCGCCGAATTTCACCTACAACGGTCGCGCGTATACGCGCGGCCAAACATATTCTTCGTTCGAGCTGGCGCGCGATTGGTTTTTTTATTGGGGCGATCTTCTGCTTGACGCCGGTTATATTCATGGCGAATTGTTTTCGGAAATTTATACCTTCCATTTTGTCAATGCCATGGTAACTTTGGCCGACAGCCGCATGGTGCAGGATCCGGAAATGCGCCAGCGCGCCAAATTGCTCGCGGATTTTTTTCTCCTTGAGCACGCCGTGAATGCCAACGGCCATCATCTCGCCGGTCCGTTGGGACGATCTTACATGCAGCTTCATCTCGATGGAACGCGGCATTTGTTTTATTGGGACTGCTATTGGGGCCAGATGTATCCAACGCATTACGGCCATCCGGACGGCCCGTTCCTGTCGGAGTACCGGATCACGCCGTTGATGGAAGACATTGGTCGTTACGACGACGAGCCGGACAACTATTGGCATCTGCTGCGCTCGGCCGTGCAAGGCGAGCGCAATGTTTTCATCACCAAATATTATACGCTCGGCAGCAACCCGGATGACGGCAACTGGCTGCTTGAGATCAACAGCAACGATCCCGGTCCGCAATCCGAAGTGCGTCCCGGCCTGCCCTTTCGCATTTGGCTCAATGAATATCCCGATGATTTGAATCCCGCGGCTTGCGACGGCGAGTGTTATTCGCAAATGGGAACGCATGCGCATCAATACAAAAACGCCATTTTCGTCAAATTGGGCGGCGCGCGATTGTACGAAGCCTTGGCCTCGAGTCGTTGGGATATTGTCGAGAATCACAGCAGCGGCTGGCGTTTTTCACAGGAAGACCGCGTCGCGGTGGCGATCATGCGCGGCGGTTCATCGGCGGCGTTGGAAGTGGCGCGCCTCGGCATCGACTATGCTTCATTTACGGAATTTAAAAATGCGATGCTCGCGCGCGCCAAATTGGAAGACAATGCGTTCATTACCAGCAAAGGCGACCGCATCGAAGCGCGCTTTAATAACGCCACGAAATATCTTGAGACTTACGTCAATGGGCAAGATTATTGGCGCAATGCCCCACGCCTCGAAGTGACGACGAATCGCGGCGAAAAAGTCGTGGAGATGCAAAACCGCGTGATGACGGTGCGCAAACACGGCCGCGTTGGCATTTATGATTTCAATCGCTGGACCTACCGCGAAGTGGATGACGGCACCGTCGTCGACCGCGACCCGCCCCAAACGCCGGGCGGCTTTAAAGTTAGCCAGTAAGTCTATACGACACAGTCCTTCCAAATTTTTTGACTTAAAGAAATGGAATTTTTACGGAAACGAAACGATGAATTTCGCGCCAATTCCATTTCCATGGGCGTTTAATCTTGGCACGCTGATTATTTCCCTTCTATTCATTTCGAAGCTAACAGAGCTTCAATTTCGTTTTACTATTTACTCGTTATTCTAAGAGGTTACGCTAACCGGCTTTTTTGTTGGTATTGACAGGGCATATTCATTATCAACAAGGAATTGCTGCTATGATGCGATCATCGCGCTGGCCTCTTGTTTTTTTTCTCGTCATTATCGGCGCTTCGCTCAGAGTGTTTAACCTTGGCGCGGCCAGCCCGTGGCTTGATGAAACGATTACCTACGATCGCGCGTTGGCCAGCGTAACGGATATTATCAAAGCTTCATATGGCTGGGACATTCATCCGCCGACCTATTATGTGATTCTTCATTACATGGTGAAGCTCGGCCATTCGCCGGAAGCGTTACGACTTTTCTCCGTTATTTGCGGCGTTCTCTCCATTCCGATTTTTTATTGGTTGGCGCGGGAAATATTCGGCAATCAACGCGACGCGATCGTTGCCACGTTGTTGCTGACCCTGTCAGCCTATCAAATCCGTTATTCGCAGGAAGGGCGGATGTACACGCTGTTTTTTCTCGTTTCGCTGCTGGCGTTGTTGTTTTTTTATCGGGCCTTTAAAAGAGAGCAGAATCGCGATTGGTTTTTGTGGGCCGGCCTCGGCGTGATCAATTTTTACGTGCACTATTTTTCCATTTTTTTGATAGCCGGGCAAGTTGTGTTTTATGCCATTCATCTCATTCGGACCAAAACGCCGCGCCGGTTTTTCACGCAGCATCGTTCATTTGTGTTGGCCTCTCTCGTTCTGCTGGCGGGATGTTTGCCGGCCGTGCCGTTGTTGGTTCAGCAAGCGGCGGCGAAGATCGGCAGCTACGGCGTGAAACAGCCGACGACCACGCCGCTGGTTTTTGGGCTCGTTTTTTTGAAATACAACTTTTATCCCAACACGCTCGCCGATCCACTGCTCGAGCGCGGCTTGAAATATGTTTTCGGCGCGTTCATTTTTTTCGGCTCATGGCTGGCGTGGAAACAGCACAAAGACATCATTATTTTTCTGGGAACACTCCTCGTGGTGACGTTGTCGCTGGCGTGGCTTGCTTCACATTTTGTTTTTTTCTCGTTGACGTTTCGTTATCTTTATTTCTTGAATGCGCCCGTGGTTCTATTGCTTGCTATAGCGCTGACGGCGATTGCCGATAAAATGGCCGCGGCACAAACAAAAAGAACGACGGCGCTCGCCGCCGCTCTCGGCGTGGCTGTTTTGCTGCATTCCTACATTCTGACAAATTATTATCAAAATCCCCGCAACGCCGATTGGCGCGCCGGCTTTTCTTATCTCAAACAAAACTGCGGTGAAAACGACGTCATCATTCCGGTTCCCGGTTACGTCACTTATGTCGCGCGTTATTATTTGGCCGGCGATGAGAATTATCAGCGGGTCTTTTGGCTGGACGATACTTCGACTCCGGCGCTGGAAAAAGTAATCGCCGAACATGAAGGAGTCTTTATTGTTTTGACCGACGATATGTATCCGCCCGAAAGACGCCAGGCCGTTGATAAATGGATCGCCGAGCATGGAAAAATATTATGGGAGGACCCCAACTTTCCTGGAAACGCGATCTGGCATGCAACTAAAGCAGCGCCGATCGGTTTGAGCAAAATGGAAAGCAATTCGCAATAATTTATAATTTCTCAAAAATGCAAAGCACTCTTCAATATTTCATACAGCTTTTCTATTAGCACAAGGCAATAATCCCAAGCCAATAAAGCGCTTTTTCATGACGGCGGGGATCAATATTAATTCTATGCAAAACGGGCCGAATGGAAAGCCTGGAATGAATATTGGGCTTTTTTATTTGTCGAAACGAAACCATTGAACTGTTTTTAATTATTTTGACTTCAATTATTTTGACTTACATCTTTTGCTGGGCATTCGCATTTTTAATTGTTTTGCCCATAATAGTTTTGCCTTCAAAAAATCTTCTTGGTCGTGATAGTTTTTTCAGAATAATACTATAATAATCTAACGCCGGCGGCTGGTAATCCAATACCCTTGTCGTTTTTCATGGTGCGAGAGGCTGAATACCTGCAATGACCAGCCCATCTTTGCGCAACTGTGATACTTTTTCAGGATTATCGGTCATCAGCGTAATCGATTGCACCATGAACTCGCGAAGAATTTCGGCGGCGCGTATATAGCTTCGGGCGTCTGCCGAATAGCCCAGCTTCATATACGCTTCAGTTTGTGATAACCCCTCTGCTTTCAGCTTACGACTCTGCAAAAGAGCTAAATGGCCATTATTTTTTCCTTCTTGATCCAGCCATATAACAACTCCGCTTCCGGCCTCTTGAATCAGCCGTTGCGCCATTTCCATTTGCTCACGGCAGTCGCATTCAATACTATTAAAAATATGTGCGGATATACAGTGAGAATGCACGCGGCATAGAACATTCTGCTTGTGAGCAATATCGCCCATGACCAGAGCAATGATTTCTTTTTGCCCATCGTAATAAAGGATTTGGTTGAAACTGCCAAATCGGGTTTGCAGGGTTCCTTCGGCTAAACGGATGATCATGGGGGTAGCCTTTTATAATTTTAGGGCGTGTGGACTTTCTAGCCCACGCGCGCATCGCGGACAAGAATGTCCGCGCTCCTTATTGCCACTCTTTGGTTGGGTATAAATTATACTCTTGTGATTTGCCACGCGGTATGCTGAGCGATTTCCAGTCTCTACCGACGTGAATCCGAGCCATCAGCACAATTCGGCCCACATGATACGAGGCATGCGCTAATGATCTTTGTAACGCATCTGATACCGTTAATTCTTTGCCTCTAATCCTGGCCACTTTGCTTAAATCAGAATCTTGGAGTGAGTTTATTTCATTAAACAGGATTCTCCACGACTCGGCCCACTTCTTTAACAAGATCGTTCGATCTTCCGGTTTCTCCTCAAATTCCTCATCTCGATTGCGCCATGGCTTCTCGCCATCTTCCGTAAGAAAGTTGGCAAATCGTGATTTTAGATTCCCGGATGGATGGTTCATGATTACAGCGATGGAATTGCCATCTTCGCCAAGTACCTTGTGCAAATCACCGTCCTTGACTTGGGCGATGGCCATCTCAGCCAGAGACTTGTATCTTTGGTATTCAGATTTAATGGACTCGACTATCATTTTGCTTCTCCATATCGTCGATAAGATCAATCTTGCAAATGAGAACAAACCTCTGTATATTGTAACCGATGAATCGACTTTCTTTGAGCAGAGATTTGCGTATTTTGTTTCATCATCAAAAAGTTGGAGAATGGCAAAATGTCAACCAATCGTGATCGTGAAAAACTCGTCGCTGATCTTGTTCAAGAGCACTTCGATCTCGAGGCAGACCTCGAGCAGATTATTTGGCTGAAAAAAGGGCCGGCAAACGAAATTCGCTTGCTGGAGGTCAACCGCAACACGGCGGCGACCGGCATGGTGGAGGTCTTTGGCTTTGCGCCATCAGCCGACGTGCCATACCCGCTCCGTATCGCGGAGATTACGCCTGAAGAATGGGAGCGCGTACAAAACGGCGAAATCCCCCTTCCGGGAAACTGGTCCCTGGAAGAGGCTGAAATATACGCTCGGGAGCACGTTTTCGCATGAGTCGCACGCGCGATTGGATGAATGCCTTTCTGGAGCAAGCCCGTTCCGATTGGCAAGCGTACCACTTCGTTGATCATTCGACACTACCGCCATGTCATGCCATGCACTATCTCCAAATGTCTACGGAAAAACTTGCAAAAGCGGCGTTGCTGGCAGGCGGCATGAAGCCGGACGAGCTCCGCAATAGCCATTTGGCATTTACTAAATTTCTCCACCTTGCCTTTCGGAACCGCAACCTTCGTCTTGAGATGGGCATGTCTGGCGCGCAATTAAGAATGCATTTCGCCAGCGCCTTGCCTTTAGCCGATGCAATTGAACGGTTGGCGCCCGCTCTTGCATGCGGTGGAGTAAATCCTGAATACCCGTGGGAGAGTCCGAACGGGATTGTGCATACTCCGGCAACCTACGCGTTTGAATTGACGCAGGATTTAAGCGCACCCAAAGGGGTCAATCTTCTCAAGGATATTGGACTAATGTTGAGAAAATTCGAAAAACTGTTTGGGTAAAAATGAGAAATGTGGAGCCAGACGTGCGCGAAACCAGCCACAAGTCCGACCTCGCTATTTCCACTCTCGCCCCTCGCCTTTCACTCTTCGCTATCGAATGAGCATCATCTTCCGAACAATCACTCGCTCACCCGTTTTCTGTCAATATTTCCGCCGCTTGCTTGGCGAGCATTGCCGGCATAGCCGTCAGCCAAATGACAGAAAAATGGTTGATTTTGTAATCTCTGTTTACTCTGTTCTCTCCATGGTGAAAATTTTTATTTTTTGTGCCGCTCTTTTGTTGGGTTTAAATTATATTCTTGCGATTTGCCACGCGGTATGCTGAGCGATTTCCAGTCTCTACCGACGTGAATCCGAGCCATCAGCACAATTTGGCCCACGTGATACGAGGCATGCGCTAATGATCTTTGCAAGGCCTCAGATACCGTTAATTCTTTGCCTCTAATCCTGACCACTTTGCTTAGATCAGAATCTTGGAGTGAGTTTATCTCATTAAACAGGATTCTCCACGACTCGTCCCACTTCTTCAACAAAATCGTTCTATCTTCCAGTTTCTCCTCAAATTCCTCACCGCGATTGCGCCATGGTTTCTCGCCGTCTTCCGTAAGGAAGTTGGTAAATCGTGATTTTAGATTCCCAGATAGATGGTTCATGATTACAGCGATGGAATTGCCATCTTCACCAAGCACCTTGTGCATATCATCGTCCTTGCCTTGGGCGATGGCCATCTCAGCCAGAGACTTGTATCTCTGGTATTCAGATTTAATGGACTCGACTATCATTTCGCTTCTCCTGGTTACTCTAACAGGTTGCTGAAAAAGTCGATTTTTGCTCCAAATCACGAATTATGTAAAGTTGGTGCTTTTATGAAACCCTTTATTTATAAGGGTTTCTTGAAGCAGGTTCCAAATCGCGAAGGTGCTAATTTGATAAAAAGGTAGTTTTTCAGCATCCTGCTAATGCAAGTTTAGCCGCAATAGTTTGACTTTCACCCAAATTTCTATCTGTAACAACTCTGGGTTAAGTTCTCAGTTCAACTTACCGACAGATTCTTGCAATGCTTTGGCTATATCCTCGATTGAAGTCTCACTAAGCCACTTTTTTATTGGAATAAGCCGGCCATCATTCAGCAATTCATCATAACGGTGCCACATCGCACTTTTTGACTTTTGCTTGATTTCTGTTTCTGGGTTTTGGTGTAAAAGAATAAGACGTTTTCGATGTGAGGATAATATCCACTCAAAGAGCCTACCATTAATTCCTCTATCATTCCAACCATACCCTGACATTATCATAACATCGCAATTTGATAGTCGGTCCAAAAACTTATGATGAGCTTTTGCAAAGATGCCAAAACCGTAGTCGGACATCTTATTGTAAGAACCTGTCAAAAATGTAGGCTTATGATCCAGATTTAGCATCATTTTGCCTTCAGAATTCTTGCAATGATCATGATCAATATTGGCTGTGCATCCATATTTATCTATTGTTTTGCCATCTTCTTCTGTTCGGAATCTGTACCAGTTAATAGAGCCATGCAATTTGAATAAATTTATCTCGGTATCATGCTTGTCGTATAGCTCTGGTTCAAAAAACCTTACATTTTCATCGGGTTGCCCAAAACCGTCAATGTACTTTATGCTTTCGTTCGATAAAACTTGCTCAATCAGCAAATCATGATTCAGTGTTGCAATATCGAGTTTCTCGATTTCACTATTTCTTATAAGTTCGGATATGAGTTGCAACCCTTTTGGAGTTTCTCGATTATAGAGTGCGTGCCAAACAACGCATTGAATCAGATCGCATGATCGAGATGCAAGAACTCCTAAATTGATGTCTCTTTCAAACGGCATAGAAGCACATAATTCTTGGGTTTTGTCTCTTAGCGCCTCTATAAAAGGTACTATAGCCGGATTGTCAATTTCGTATTGTTCATTGTCAGAAATTTGCTGAGAAAGATAGAAAAGATCTTCATAGTTTGCCTCAATATCTCTTCGCTCTTTAAGATATCCATCAGTTGCTTCTTTTAATATTGTCAAAAACTTCTGTAGCCTTGGCGCAAGATTCGTGGATCGAAAATGAGGATTGGGCTGTTCACCATAGTAGAAGTTTTGATTTGTTTGATTATACCACTTCTCCTTCAATAGAAGATTTGTGATTTTGGTTGTATCTGGTAAACCTGATGCAAATGATACCCCCGAACCTAAAAAGAGTATTGCTTTCATGTTTGGTTTTCCAACTTCCTATTATTTGTCCTTGTAGCACTTCAGTTTTGCACCGAATTATTTCGATCTCGAAGTACGGCTAACAAGTTAATTAACCAGCCGCCACTTTCTTCTATTCCAGAACGCTACTCCACTCCATCCCAACGTGTCGAGCCCTGGCTTGATCATCTTTTGCATCGACCCACGCCGTTTGAAAATCTCAACGCTCTCGGCGATGTAAGATTCTTGACTCATCTTCCAGCGCAACCGCGAGTTCACGGATGCCGCGCCGGATTTCGCCCGCATCCACTGCGGCAAATCCCAACTGCAATCCCTCTTGCGCCATACGTCCGCGACTGTAGCGGCTCAGTGGAGTCATTTCCACACCTCGCGTCGCTGCAGCCTTTGCTGCCGACTCCGCATTTATTCCATCGCACAACCACACCACAGTTTGCAAGCCGGCCTCCACATTTGAGATCTCCAGCAATCCCGCCAGCCTTTGCCGCGCGTTTTCCATGAGAACCGACAAGTGCTCGGCGTACACTTCTCGCATGCAGGGGAAATGGCGTCCGAAATGTCCCTCGGTGATGAAATCGCATGGTACCGGGTTAACCGGCGCGGCGAGTGAGAGAAAATTTGTTTGAAAGTCAAAAAGGAAGATGGCGCCCCAATGCTATCTCTTCACGACGTATTGCTAGCGCTAAAAGCCGATTTAGGTTTAATGATATGGTCGATGTGAAAAGCGGCTTCTTGCCCCTCTTGCGATAAGCGACAGTACTCACAACGCGAGTCTGCTCTTTCAATGACGAGTCGTCGCAAGTGGGCGGGAATATAGCTCATGCTAGTTGGCGGCTAATTGTGAAACTCTCTGCGCACGTAATCGCAGCAACGAGAGAAGATCTGCCAAATTCACCAGCCCCTCGGCTTCCATGCGTTCTGCCGGTGACAAGTCCTCGCCTCGATCTTGCTTGTCAAGCAAAGACTGGAGCCGCTCATCAACGGCTTTAGGCAATTTGAATTGCTCTAAATCTGCCGGGATTTCTAAATCAATGAGAATGTTTTGTGCCATACTTTGAACTCCGCTCTTGTGGTTGCATGAGAATAATCTCAACAGATTTGGGGAAGAACACCAATAATATAAGCAGTATTCTCAACGAAAACAAATTTAGTACAAAACTATTTTCTTCCGTTTCTGTTGAGAAATTTACCGTCTCTTGCATCAGCCCGCGCCGTTTGAAAATCTCAGCGCGCTCGGCGATGTAAGATTCTTGATTCCTCTTCCAGCGCAACCGCGAGTTCGCGGACGCCGCACCGGATTTCACTTGCATCCACTACGGCAAATCCCAACTGCAATCCCTTTTGCGCTATGCGTCCGCGTCTGTAGTGGCTCAGTGCAACTGGGCGGGAATATAGCTCATGCTAATTGGCGGCTAATTGTGAGACCATCTGCGAGCGTAACGTAGCAACGAGAGAAGAGCCGCCAAATTCACCAACCCCTCGGCTTCCATGCGTTCTGCCGGCAACAAGTCCTCGCCTCGATCTTGCTTATCGAGCAAAGACTGGAGCCGCTCATCAACGGCTTTAGACAAAACGTTGATCATGAATGCAAATTATGCTTCAACCTTAATCCGATCGAATAATTCCGATCATTTTCTTGGCGTCAAGAAAATGATCGGTGATGCTGTTGCTGGTGTTTTTGCGGGCTGTTTGGGCCTGGCTGCAAAGACGACTCCCATCAACTGCGCATAAGGGACAGCCGAAACGCGACCATCTCCTGGCCGTTGCGAACCAGCAGGACGTCGCCGACCAGCACCGGGTGATTCCAGGTCTTGCCCTTAATCGCCGGGAACCGCGCGAGCTCCCTGAACTGGTCCGGGGTCGCCCCGACCAGCGCCAGCTCACCCTCCTCCGACAGCACCAGCAGCAAGTCCTGAGCAGGCAACAGCACGAGCTGGCCGTTGCCGT
>Ga0247727_10002731_pt1 | contig 39861 bp, 24 predicted proteins | sample WisWelCaveWW1625_FD_202498 | JGI IMG/M metagenome (GOLD analysis project Ga0247727, IMG submission 202498) | Biofilm microbial communities from Wishing Well Cave, Virginia, United States - WW16-25 | ecosystem: Environmental > Aquatic > Deep subsurface > Groundwater > Cave microbial mat | place... | reverse complement strand
CAATCCAACGGCAGCTCTCAACCAGGGAGTGATGCATGAATGATCACGACAAGCTCTCACCGCCCCCAAGCGGCGAGACGCAAACGGTCTCTCTTCTTCCTCAAAAATTTTCCCGTCGCGGCTTTCTCAAAGTCACGGGCGGCGGCGCGCTTGGCTCTGCATTATTGAGCACGGGCGTGCTTCCCGCAAGCGCAGCGCAAACCGCGAAAGCAGATTCCTTCAAAGGTCTCACCTCAATTCAACTCAACGTCAACGGTCAAACGCGCACGCTCGCAGTGGAGCCGCGCACGACTTTGCTTTCGGCGTTGCGTGAGCAACTCGACACCACCGGGCCGAAAGAAGTCTGCGATCGCGGCGAGTGCGGCGCATGCACCGTGCTCATGAACGGCAAGCCCGTGCTCGCGTGCATGACGCTCGCGTTCGATGCCATGGGCAAAGAAATTTTAACCGTCGAAGGTTTGGTGAAAGGCGGCAAGCTCGATCCCGTGCAGCAAGCTTTTGTGGAAAAGGATGCGCTCATGTGCGGCTTCTGCACGCCGGGCTTTGTGATGTCCGTGCGCGCGTTGTTGAATAAGAATCCGAATCCCACTGAAGCCGAAGTGCGCAAAGCGGTCTCGGGCAATCTCTGCCGCTGCGGCACGTATCCGCGCGTGTTCGAAGCCGCGCTGGCCGCGGCGAAGGCTAGTTTGTAGTAGCTCCTTTAGGAGCCGAATGCCCAGAACGTTTTTATGCCTAAAGGCATCACTACGAACGCTCGCTCAACTCAAAATAAAAAACCTCGGCGCAGCCGAGGTTGGAACACTTTCGCTGCGAGGTTGATGATGGCAAATTGGAAACCGCTCGAGCAGATGACGTATTTGGGCAAGCATTACCCGCGCCTCGACGGCCCGGGCAAAGTTTCCGGCGCGATCAAATATACTTTCGATCTCACCATGCCCGGCATGTTGCACGCGGCGATTCTTTCCTCGCCGCACGCCGCGGCGAAAATCAAAAGCATTGATGCGAGCGCCGCGCAAGCTCTGCCCGGCGTGAAAGCCGTGCTCACCGACGTGCATCCCACCGGCACCGTGCGCTATGTCGGCGAAGAAGTCGCGGCTGTGGCAGCGACCTCGATTGCCATTGCGCGCGATGCGTTGGAGTTGATTAAAGTCGAATATGAAGTTTTGCCCTTTGCTTGTGACATTGAAACCGCGATGCAGGAAAACTCCGCGCGCGTGTTCAGCGATCAACCCAACATTCGCGAGCCGCGCAAAGACGGCAAAGGCGATATTGCCGCAGGCTTCGCGCAAGCCGCGGTGACGATTGAAGGCGACTATCGCACTCAGGTGCAAGTCCATGCGTGTTTGGAAACGCACGGCTCCATTGCGAAATGGGAGGGCGACATGCTCACCGTTTGGGATTCGACGCAATCCGTGCATCCCGTGCGCGAGGCGATTGCGAAATTTCTAAACATTCCCCAAACCAACGTCCGCGTGCTTTGTGATTACATGGGCGGCGGCTTCGGCAGCAAGTTACAAGCTGGGCGCTATTCCGTCATTGCCGCGCGTTTGGCCAAAGCCGCGAACGCGCCGGTGAAACTCATGCTCACGCGCCCGCAAGATTCGATGATCGCCGGCAATCGGCCCAATGCGCTCGTACACGTAAAAGCCGGCGCCACGAGCGAGGGCAAAGTCATCGCCTTCAGCACGAAGTCTTATGGCACCGCGGGCTTGGCGCCGAACGCGCGCATTCGTTTGCCGATTGTGTATGAAGACATTCCCAACGTGAGCACCGAGCACTACGATGTTTTCACCAATGCCGGCGAGTCGCGTGCGTTTCGCGCGCCCGGTTGCCCGCAAGCTTCGTTCGTAATGGAGCAAGTCATGGACGAGCTGGCGGAAAAATTGAATATGGATCCGCTCGCGTTTCGTTTGAAAAATGATTCGAATGCGACGCGGCAAATGCAGTGGAAGCTTGGCGCGGAAAAATTCGGTTGGAATAAACGTGCGCCCAAAGCGAATGCCGACACCGGCCCGATCAAACGCGGCATTGGTCTCGCCGCTGCGATATGGTGGCCCGGCGGCCGCGGCACGCAAGCGCAGATGACCATTCTTCCCGACGGCGGCATTGAAGTACGCTGCGGCACGCAAGACCTCGGCACGGGCACGCGCACGATTGTCGCAGCCGTCGCAGCCGAAGAACTCGGCGTTCCCATCGAAGCGGTGAAAGCGCTCATCGGCGATACCAACTATCCCTATTCCGGCGGCAGCGGCGGCAGCAGCACTGCGCCCTCGGTTGCGCCGGCGATCAAGAACACGGCGGAGAAGGCGAAAGAAAAATTGCTCGCCCTCGCCGCGCAACATTTCGGCGTGACGGTGATTGAAGTCGCGCTCGCGAACGGCAAAGCCTTCGTGAAAACTGATTCGTCAAAAGCCCTTTCCTGGAAACAACTCTGCGCGCTGCTCGGCGCAACGCCGATAATGGTCCATGGCGAATGGGTCGAAGGCTTGTCCTCCGCGGGCGTGGCGGGTTGTCAATTTGTGGAAGCGGAAGTCGATACCGAGACCGGCCGCGTGACCGTGTTGCGCATACTCGCGGTGCAAGATTGCGGCTTGGTGTTGGATCGTTTGACCGCCGAGAGCCAAGTCAATGGCGGCGTGATTCAGGGCTTGTCGTATGCGTTGTTCGAAGAACGATTGATGGATCGGCAAACCGGTGCGCACCTCAATGCGACGTTCGAAAATTACAAAATCGCGGGCGCGCTGGAAATGCCAAAGATCGACATCATCCTCACCGATCAACCCGAGCGCGGCGTCATCGGCATCGGCGAGCCGGTGAAAGTGCCTACTGCCGCCGCGATTGCCAACGCGGTCTATCACGCTATCGGCAAGCGCATGCGCGAAATTCCGATGACGCCGGATCGCGTGTTGGCAGTGTTGCAGAGTTAAAAGCGGGACGCAGATCAAAGCGGAAAAGGCAAAGATAAAGGCTGATAAGATTATGGAGCCAGAATAGAAACACAGCGAGATTACCGAGTTGATCATCAAGGCGTTTTACAACGTGTACAACGCTTTGGGGTATGGCTTTCTTGAAAAGGTTTATGTCAACGCATTGATTATCGAACTGCAATCACTTGGGCTTCGCGCGCGTAAAGAGGCGGCCATAGACGTTTACTACCAAGGACAGGTTGTTGGGCATTACTCGGCGGATTTGCTTGTGAACGATTTAGTCATCGTCGAAGTGAAAAGCGCGGAGGCGATTGCCGAAGGCCACGAAGCGCAGTTGACGAACTATCTCAAATCAACACGCTATGAAGTCGGCTTGCTCTTAAACTTCGGCCCGAAACCACAAGTCAAACGAAAAGCTTTTGACAACGCGAATAAAGGCAATTTATCTTGGCTGAAAAAGTGAAGGAAGAATTGGATGCAACCACGAAATCAATCAGTCTTTATCCATGCTTTTTCAGCGGCATCTGCGTTCTTTCTTAAGGAGAAAACTTTTTCAACAAACGGCTCTATCCGCTTTTATCCAAGCTTTTTCAGCGGCATCTGCGTTCTAAGGAGAGAACCTTTTCAACAAACAGCTCTATCCGCTTTTATCCAAGCTTTTTCAGCGGCATCTGCGTTCTAAAAAGAGCAGGAGAATCAGATGGTCAATTTCGAACTAATCAACCCCAAGACGCTTGAATCCGTTCCTTCCCTTTTGAGCAAGAAGTGGGACGAAACCATGCTGCTCGCAGGCGGCACGGATTTGTTGGATATGTTGAAAGAGCGGCTCGTTAGACCGCAGCGCGTGGTCAATCTCAAAAGCGTGCCGGGCTTGAGCTATATCAAAAACGGCGCGGGCTTGGAGATGGGCGCGCTCACGACGATTGCCGAGATTGCCGAGCACGCTTCCGTGCGGAAAAATTTCGCCGTGCTCGCGGAAGCGGCGGAGAGCATTGCCACGCCGCAGTTGCGCAACATGGGCACGCTCGGCGGCAATCTTTGCCAACGTCCGCGCTGCTGGTATTTTCGCGCGAAGGACATTGTGTGCATCAAAAAAGGCGGGAGCAAATGCTACGCGGTCGATGGCTTGAACAAATACCATTGCCTCTTCGGCGGCGGCCCGAGCTTCATCGTGCATCCCTCCGATTCCGCGCCGGCGCTCATGGCCCTCGGCGCAAGCCTGGACGTGCTCGGTCCGCAAGGCAAAGAGGAGATTGCGCTCGAGGATTTTTATGAGCTGCCCCTCGACAATATTCGGCGCGAGCACATTTTGCAGCCCAATCAATTCATCACTGCCGTACGCGTGCCGCAACCTGCGCCGGGCACGAAGAGCACGTATCTCAAATTTCGCGAGAAGCAATCGCTCGACTTCGCGATTGTAAGCGTGGCCGCGGTGCTGCAGATGGAAGGCAAAGTTTGTCGGAAAGCTAGCGTCGTGCTCGGCGGCGTCGCGCCGATACCGTGGCGCGTTGAAGCCGCGGAAGCGGAGTTGAACGGCAAACAACTCAACGCCGAGGTCATCGCCAAAGCCGCAAACGCCGCGGTGGCGAACGCGAATCCGATGACACAGAACGCGTATAAGATTCAACTCACGAAAGTGATGGTGCGGCGGGCATTGGAGAGGTTGGTGTAGTTGTATTGTGCACAAGCGATTTTCTTTATCTCTCAAAATAAAAAAGCAGGCTTCCTCAGCCTGCTTTTTTATTTCACACCAAAGTTGTTTCAAACAACCCTCAACTCTTCGCCTTCAGCAAATCCTTGCGCACGAGCTTCAATTTGTCAAAGCTCGCCGAGGAAATTACATAGTACCATTTTGCGAAGCGTTTGCTGAGATCTTCCGAAATCTTCTGGCCTTTGCCAACGTTGCGCTCCCATTCGTCGTACTTGTTCTGCATTTCTTTGTTGGCGCGGTCGGCGGAAGTCAGCAGACTGTCCGGCTTGTCCATGAACGAAGTATCGCGCGGCTTGGGCGGCGCGGGCGGAAACTCTTTGGCATCGAAAGTAGTGGTGATGAAGAGATAACGATTCTCGCCCGGCTTGCTGCGGTCGGCATTGACCGCCTCCGCGCCCGCGCTCACGTCAGTGCCGGTGCCGTACACGACCTCGCCGAAGCGCAGCGTATAAGTCACGCCGTCTTTCGTGCGCGCTTGCAACTCGCCTTCGTTCGAAAACAACTGGCCGTTCGGGCCGAAGTAATAGCCCTTGCCTTGCAGCGAGAACACGTCTTCCTGTGTGAGGCCATTCGAGGCGCGTTCCAAAGATTGCGTCAAACCCGCGGGCTTGGGCCGCACGCCGACGATGGTCAACTCATCCAACGCCGTGAGAAAGTTGCCCAGCTTCGTGTTGTCCACTTCCTGCCCGGCGGGCATGTTGTTGACGGCCCACTCGTTTTTGTCGTTCTTATTGACGACCAAATTATCGCGCTGCTGAATCGTGCCGCGGCGCTCGTCAATCGAATAATCCTTGCGCACCACTTGCTGCACGTCGTCTTTGTTCACGAGCAGCAAATCGGCTTCGATCCAATCGCTGAACTTGGTGGAGAGATCGGCGTTCATGCGCACGGCATAAACGCGCTTCTGTTCCGGCACGCGGACGTAGCGAAAGCCTTCGCGATCTTCGACTTGTTTGCCGATGATGAAGTCCGCGAGGGTTTGATCGCCGCTGCCTTTGAGCGTGACGCGTTGGCCGCGGCCCGTGAGTCCGGTGGCTTTTTCATCCAACGGATCGACCACGCCGCAAGCTTCGTGATCCGCGACGTTATCCGTGCGGAAGTCATCTTTCTTGATGTCGATGACCGAAGCGGCAGTCTTCGCCAAACGTTCTTTGCCGTCAGCCGGGTAATCATAATGCGAGGGAATGCTCCACTTGCCGTCTTTTAAAATCACTTTGAACGGCGCAGCGCTGCCCGTGGCTTCGTCGAAGCTGATCACTTCGAGCGAAGCGGCCGTGGTGGGATCTTTAAACTCCGGAAAGAACGCCTCGCCTTGATCGAGAAACGCATTCGGTTTCGCCTTGCGCGGCGCGGTGACAAAAGCCAGCAGGGCCAACGCAAGCGCGACCCCGCCGAAAATAATTGTTTTCTTGGTTTCGTTCATATTCGTCTCTGTAGAAACGTTGCTAGAGTTTTCATTAAAGTGGCCACCCTCAACATGTCATTCTGAAAGAATCTTCTCACTCGCTCGGAGTTCATCCCAAATGAGCTTTCATTCGAGCACTAGAAAAGATTCCTCCGGAATGACAGTTGAATAGGGGCGATGGAAATCATGATAACAAGCTCAGAAGGCTCTCGTTTTTTGCTTATTGGCTCTTTGGCTCATTATCCCTTTTGACTCCTTAACTTCGTAGTCTTCTCGCCGCGGCCGCGCCTTCGCGCTCGCGTTTGCTGCGGCGGAGGAAGATCATCACGCCCAACACGAACACGGGAATGGGCGGCAACAACACCGCGAAGGTTTTGATGTTGCTCTGAATGCGGCGAATCTGCGTTTCCATGCTCTCTTTGCTGCGCTGAATCTGCGCTTCTTTTTGCGCTTCGATGTTGGCCTTCTGCACTTCGAAGCGGCGATTCTCCGTTTCCTGCGCGCTCTTCGCCATGATTTGCACGGTTTGTTCATCGCCGCCGCGTTGGCGCACTTGGGCCACCGCTTCGTTCAAACGGCGTTGCGCGTCCTCCAATGCTTTTTGCGCGGAAGACTCGGCGGCTTCTTCGTCTTTCGCGCGCTGCTCCACGTATTCTTTGGTGCGCTCTTCCACGGCTTCCAACGTGCGATGCTTCACGCGGCGCTTGCGCAACGTGATGAACGATTCATCGCCCACGAGCAGGTCCATGCAATTCAACAAAAACGTCACGTTGTCGAAGTTCAAATTCTCGAAGCCGCGCTTGCGCAGCTCGAAGAATTGCTCGCCGATGAAATCGAGATCGGCAATGAACACCACGTTCGTCTTTTTGCCCGTGCTCGAAGAATCCGCGCTTTTGATATGCGCCGCCAAAATTTGATCGACGTTATTTGGGATCAAACGAAAGCCGCGATTGACGAGTTGCGTGCCGAAGAAACTGCGTTGCACCATCTGATTATAATTCAACACGCCCGAAGCGAAGCTGCTCTTGAGCAACGGCTGAAACTCCGTGCCTGTGTTCGTCGCGTTTTGTATCGCGCCGGGATAGAGCAGCACGACTTCTTGCAAACCGGAGCTGGCGTTGTTTTTGGGATTAAAAGCCTCGGCGTTTTGATTGCCATGGCCCACGAACACGATTTGCGGCGGAATCTGCGCGAGATCGGGATGCGGGTTGTAGGTGTCCCACGCAATCGCAGCCGAATTCCAACTCACGCCGAGCTTGCCCATGAAGCGGTTGATGTCGCCTTTGGGTTTCGGCGGCGGGCCTTGATTGCGCGTGAACGGATTTTGATTGCCGCCGCTTTTTTCCGAGGGCGAAAGGCCAATATCAAACACCGGCAGCGGATCATCGAGAATCAACGCCGGCGTGCCGGCTGCAATTGCCGCCATGAGATTATCCATCTCCTCTTGCGGCAACGCGGAGGGCAAGGCCACGAGCAAGCCGTCCACTTTTTCCGTGATCGGACTCGTGGCGTTGATCTGCACGACTTCATATTGCTTCTTCAACTCCTCCACCACGGGCCACGCGGGATTGCTGCGGAAGCTCTGAAAATCGAATCCGCCGAAGAGCTTGGCTTCGGTGTTGACGATGCCGATCTTCTTGCGCTCGGTCTTCGCGACGATGCGAATGCCGCGCGCCAATTCATATTCCACGGGCAAGCCGCGATCGAAGAACGGAATGACTTGCTCCTCCGCGCCGCACGTGATGGCCACGCCCATGAATACTTGCGCCGTATTCGCGCGGCCGGAACCGGTGATCGGCACTTCCACGGGCGTGATGGCGAACTTCTCGCGCGCATCGCGGGCCTGCTCGGTGTACGGCTCGGTATCGTGCACCAGCACTTGCACGCGCTCGCCGCCCACGGCGTACATTTCATTCAAGAAGCTCATCAAGTTTTCGCGCGTCTCGACGTATTGCTGCGGCACTTCTTTGCTGACGAACGCTTGAATGAACACCGGACGGTTCTCCGGCAATTCTTTGATCAACTTTTTCGTTTCGCCGGACAGCGAGTGCAATTGCTCCGCGGTCACGTCGAGTCTGAAGCTCGCGCGGCTGATGATCGCGTTCAAACTGATCACGCCGAGGACGAGCGCAACTCCGCGCACGAGATGGTGCAGCCACATTTTATAACCCTCGGCGTGCAACGGCCAATGACGGCGACTGATGAGCACCACGTTCAAATACACCATCGTCGCGGTCAATGTGAGAAAATAAAGCAAGCCGGAGAGGCTCACCACGCCGCGCGAAAAATCACCGAAGTGGCCGAACACGCCGAGCGGCTCGAGAAAGCGCTTCACGCCCTCGCTGAACAACGCGCCGAGGTTATCGACAAATGCGAAGAACGCGCAGAATACCGCGCCGAGAATGTACGCGATGGTGACGTTCGAAGTGAGCAGCGAAGCCAGCATGCCGGTCGCAATCATCGCCGCGCCGATGAACCAATAGCCGAGATAATTGCCGAACATCAAACCGAGATCGGGTCTCCCAAGCCAAAAGAGCACGAGAATGTGGCTGAACGAGAGCAGGAGCGACGCGGTATAGATGCCGAGTGTGGCGAGAAATTTTCCCAACACCACTTCGAGATCGGTCGCGGGCAAAGTGAGCAGCAACTCGTCCGTGCCCTCTTTGCGCTCCTCGGCCCACACGCCCATCGTGAGCGCGGGAACAAAGAAGAGCAGCAGCATGGGAAAGAGACTGTTGAGCTGATCGAGATTGGCGAGATTGTTCATGAAGAAACGCTCTTGCCAGAACGCGGCCATCGCGCTGAGGAAGATGAAGAGCGTGATGAAGACATAGCCCGTCGGGTTGCTGAAGTAAATGCGCAGATCGCGCCGGACGATGGCTTTGATTGCAGCTTTATTGAGATTGAGCTTCATGCGGCAGCGCCCTCCTGAGTGTTTGGCGTTTCAACGCGGCCATAACTCGTGAGGCGATAAAACGGTTCTTCGAGCGAGCCGTTTTCGCGCAGTTGCGCCGGCGCGCCGTCGAACACGAGTTGGCCGTTGTGAATCAACAACACGCGGTCGGCCACGGCCTCGACTTCCTGCAAGATGTGCGTGGAGAGCAGAATCGTTTTCGAGCGGCCGAGTTCTCTGATATTTTTGCGAAAGTCGCGGATTTGATTCGGATCCAAGCCCGCGGTCGGCTCGTCCATAATCAGCACCGGCGGATCGTGCAGCAGCGCCGTGGCAAGCCCGACACGCTGGCGATAACCGCGCGAGAGCTTGCCGATCGGCTTTTCGAGCACGTTTTCCAACGCGCATTGTTTGATGACGGTGTCGATGCGCTTGGCCAAGGTTGTTGCCTCCAAGCCGCGCACTTCGCCGAAGAAAGTCAGCGACTCGAGCGGCGTCATGTCTTGATAGACCGGGCCGTTCTCCGGCAAGTAACCCAGCTTTTGCGCCGCGGCCAAACGGTCTTTCGTGATATCAATGCCGGCAATCGCAGCTTCGCCGTCGCTGGCCGCGAGATAGCCGCTGAGAATTTTCATCGTCGTGGTTTTGCCCGCGCCGTTCGGCCCGAGAAACGCGACGATTTGCCCTTCGGGAATCGCGAAGGAAATATTTTTGATCGCCACAAAAGGCCCGTAAAACTTACTCAGCCCCTTGGCTTCGATCATGATTTTGGATGAAGCTTTACTCATCTCTTTGACCTCATGGATTAAACCAACGTCACAACTTCAACACAAAAAGCGTTTGGTCTCCCAAACCGGAAGCTCAGTTTAAGAATCTTTGGCAGAATTTCAAGTAGAAAAAACCGCGCGAAGCAATTCCTCCGTTACGTGTGGAGTAGCGCAGGCATCCTGCCTGCGGACAAGAGGTCTGCGCTACGTTTTTCACCAAAGACTGAGGCGTTATCGCGCGAAGCACCCTATCGTTTTTCTCGTTCCCACTCGCAACGCCTTTCTGCACTCGCCTGGCATAAAACGTATGAAAAGGGCATTTCAATCTCACCGCGCCAGGCCATGTGTTATCCTCAAGCTGACAGGTGCTCCGGGCAGGAAGCCTCGAATTATGACGACGATCCCGATGTGGAAGTTTTAATCCTATGATCACGAAAAACATTTTTTATCCTTGCCGGCGGCTGCGCGCGGGCCTGCTGTTTGTTCTTCTCTTCCTGAGCGCAAACGGCCGGGCGCAAAACGAAAACTTTTCCGCCAATCTTCAAAACTCAACTTCGGCGAAAGCGCCGCGCGCCGGCACGCCCTCCACTCGTGCCGCGGTTGAAGACACCAGCCAATTTCTCAGCGCGAAAGAGATTGAGGAAGAATATGCCTTCGCGCGAAGCGCGCTCGACTCGCGGGACTGGGTGCGGGCTTTGGTCGCTTTGGAAATGGTGCTCGCTTCGAATCCGAGCTACCGCGAGGCGAATGAGCTGCTCATCGCGGCGCGGCGCGGGCTGGAGCAGGATAGCACGGAGGCCAGGCTGGCGCGATTCTATGTGAAGGGCATGCAGGCCAAACGCGCAGGGGATTACAACCAAGCGCGCCAAACGTTGCGCGCCATCAATCAAGCGCAGAGCAATTTTCGCGACGTCGCGGCGCAATTGGAGGAACTCGAGCGCGAGCTGCAAACGCCGCTGCGTGCACGTGACGATAGCTTCGTGCTCGAAGTGCCGGCGGATTCGCTGCAGGCCACGGCTCGCGTCGCAGTGGCGCAACAAGAGTGGAAAAAGGCGGCCGCGATTTATTCCCAGCTTGAAGCTTGGGATCCGGAAAATCTCACACTGCGCAAAGAAGCGGAAAAAGCGCGCGTCAATTTGCTCATTGCGCAAACCGGTTTGGCGCGCGTGGAAGCGCAAAGCCGCGGCCGGCATTGGCGTCAAATGGCGCTTTTGATGAGTTGCATTTTAGTGCTGCTCCTCTTGCTCGCTCTGGCCTTTTCGTTTCAATTGCGCGTGCGCTATTTTTTGCTGCGCGGCCGGTTGCGCCGCGCGGCGCAGCTTTATGAGTCCGCGTTGCTGCGCGCGCCGCAACGCTTCAAGCTCTATCCCCCGCTGGCCGATTTATATGTCCGCACGCATCGCACCGACGCGGCCGCCATGAAAGTTTTCAAAACCATCCAACAACTCAATCTCCCCACGCCACATCGCGCCGCCATCGATGCGCTCGTTGCTCAACCCTCTCCGACTCCGAGCATTGCCTCAGTCGAAGACCTGCAAGCATTGGTGGCGGCCGTGCGCGAGAGGAATGAGCAGGCCAAGAGCTAAAATGAAAAGGTCTAGCAATCACGCTAGACCTTTTTGGTTGGGGAGCAAATTCGAAACGGAGTTGGGGTACCAGAGCAAAAGCTCTTGGCTCCTTGTCCTTATTTCATCAACAACATCTTGCGCGTTTGCGTGAAGCGCCGCGCGGAAGAGACGGCTTCGAGCTTGAGCAAATAGACTCCGCTGGTTGCTGCAAGATTCGTCGCGTTGCGGCCATCCCACGTGACGGCGTAGTAACCGGCGGGTTGTTGTTCGCCTTGCACCAAGTCGCGCACTTTTTGACCCAGCGCATTGAAAATTTCTAATTTCACCAACGCGGCCTCGGGCAGTTGATATTCAATCCGCGTGCTCGGGTTGAAGGGATTGGGATAATTGGCCGAGAGCACATAGGCGGTGGGCAGAGTCGCCGTTGCCACCGCGCCGTTGATCATCGCCACGTTGACTTCGGCGAAGCCCGAGTTTATCGAAGCGTGCGCGCCGGCGTTGCGCCTCGTGACCGCGGCATGCGTGAGACGCAAAGGCAACTGCGTCTCCGCGGGCAATTCGGATTGCAACTGCGCCTCTACCTCGATGAGCACGCCTGCGTTCCGAATCATTGAAGCTGCGCTCGCGAAGCCGCCAAAGCGAATGCCGCCGTTGAGCCGGGCAGAGCCGGCTTCATCCGAAGCAGTCGAATGCAGAATGTGATAATCCAACGTGAAGCCTTCCGCCGGAAGAATGTTGCCCCAACGCACCGCGGTGATTTCCAACAACTCGGCTTCATAGCGCAATTCCGCGCCAAAGGCAAAGAGGCCCTCCGCGACTTTCGGGCCTTCCAGCAAAATTTGCCACGCCACTTTTTTCTCGCCGCTTGCAATCGGCGCGCAGTTTATCCGAAGCTGCATGCCCTCAACGACAACTGAGTTTTTTGCCAAACCGGTCGAGGAAGAATCCACCCAATTCAAATCAACGTCGCCTAGAACCACGGCCAGAAAATTTTGCCCGCTCTGATGATCCAAGAGATTCGGATAAGCGATATTCCGCGGCGCGGCTTTCCACGCGTTGGGATTGGCTTCAATATCGTAACTCGCCGGAAACGCGCGCCAGGCTTCCGCCGGAAACGCGCTTCTCTTGCCGAGAAAAAAATCAAAGATGAGCTGGGCGTCGCGCGGCTGCACGCTGCGATTGGCGTCAACATCCGCGGCGAGGCTTTGGCAGCCTTTGAGCGTGACCTGGCCGATAAAAGCATTGAACGCGAGAAACGCATCGGTGACGGTGATCGCGGAGCCGAGGCCGCCGCTTGCGCGCCGCGCGGCCAAATCATAATCGGGTCCGGCCACGACATTGGCAAACGCAAAGTTGCCCTCGGCGCTCGTGTTCGTGCGGCGCAGCAAGGTTCCACTTTGGCTGAGCTGCGCCGACAAATCCGCCACAGGCCTCGCCGGCTCGCTATTGTCGATGCGGCAATATTGCGCGTTGCCGGAGATCTCGACGAATTTCACCACGGTGAGCAAACCGTTGACGCCGCCAATGACGAGAACGTTGCTCTGCGCATCCGTCGCGGAAAAATCGCTCAATCGCAGCAAAGCAGTCGCGCCCAGCGGCGCACTTGCCGCAACCGTGAAGCGCAGCGTGACCAGCACGCCTTGCTGCGTGATTGCGCCGCCGCCCAAGTCGGCATAAGCAAAGCGCACGCTATCGGTGCTGGGAGCAAAGGCATTAAAGATACTGCCGGGTATAATCGCGCCAGGCGTAAATCCCTCGAAGGCAAGAATGCCGGTTGTGGCTTTGAGCGCCGCGCCCACCGCGCCCACGCTATCCGCGGTGAAATTGAGCAACACTGGCACTTCCAAAACGCTTCCGGGTTCCGCTTTGAGTGTATCAGCAATCGCAACGGTCACGTCGAAGCCGGGCACAATGGCAAGCCCGGTGATTTCGGAAAAACCCGAAGGCCCGATGATCGCGCCCACGCCGGTTGTTGGGTCGATCACAGCCAGCCGTCCGGCATTGGGATCGTTCGCTCCCAAACCGGCATAAAGTTTTCCGAGGCGATCAAACTCCAAAGCGGCCACGTCGCGAAAGCCGGTGCGGCCGATCAATGTGCCGCGGCCCGTGAGCGTGTTGATGCGAATCAAATCTCCTCCCGTCGTAGAAAAGCCGCCGATCACGCCCAAGAGCGAGCCGTCGGGCGCGAACGACAAACCGCCGACGTCTTGGAAACTGATGGAGCCGATGAAGGACAATGCTCCCGTTGTCGTGTTGATCGCGACCAGTTGTGAAATTGCTGTCGAGAAGGAAGAGTAAGCGCCGTACAATCTTCCGGCGGCGTCAAATTCCAGCGCCGTGATCAAACCGGAAAAAGAGCCGATGCGCGTGGGCGCGCCGGTGATGACGTCCACAGTGACGATTTGCCCTTGATCGGCTGCGCCAAACAATACGCCGTCGGCGCGAAACTCGAGATCCGTAATTCGGCCAAAGCCTTTTGTAGTACCGACCACCGTGCCTCGGCCCGTGGTTGGATTGATCGTGAGCAATGAATCGAAACGGCCCGTGGAAGCGAGAATCGTTCCGGGCCGAGGCGGCTTGGCGCCGATGCCGGCGAGAACAACATTTTGCATGGGCGCATCGGGATCATTGCTGGTGAGACGAATGGTGTCATTCACCGCGCCCAATCGCTCCGGCGCAAAGGCCACGCTCAATTCCGCAAGCGTGCGCGGAGCGAGCCGAAACGGGAGCGCGGGCCGATCGAGAATTTGAAACGAGGCCTCATTGTGCGCGATGCCGGTAATGACCACTTCTTCCGCGCCGATATTTTGCAGCCGGATTTTTTGCGCCGGACTGTTTTTGCCCAACGCCACTTTGCCGAAATTCAAAGCGCTCGGGCGCGTGAGCAATTGCGGACCGGGCAAGAGGTGATATTCATCCGCGGCCGCGCCATACAACGGGCTAAAGCCGGTATAAGCTTCGAGCACGCTGCCGTTATCCGGATTCAAAGCGTAAACTTTGCCGGCGTAGTTGAAACCATTATAAAAGAACACGCCGACAAAGAGACGCTGCAGACGGTCGGAGTAGCCCAAGCCCCAAACAGTTTCTCCCGCGGGTGTGGAAATTCGATTGATAATCGCGCCGGTGAAGGGATCCAACTCGACAATCGAGTTCAAATCCGATCTTTGCGCAAACAATGTTTGCCGGCTGCCGCCATAGGTGAAGCCGCCGCGCAGAGGAACGGTCGGGGCGAGGTTGCTGAGAACTTGGCCAGTGGCGGGATCGACTTCATAAATAATTCTGTTGTTGTAATTGAGGATAAAGAGCGAGCTGCCGGAATGCGCAAGCCCATCCACGGTTACGCCCGAGGGCGCCGCAAAAGAATAGCGCACCGCGCCGGTATTCGGATTCAGCGCGTAAATGAGATTCGAGCTGAAACCGGAAGAGAAAAACAGGCTCACCCCGTCATACGCCAATCCTGCAACGCCGCTAAAAAAAGAACTCGGCGCCGACATTCGATTGATCACGTTCCCGAAAACCGGATCGATTTGAAGAATGCTCGAAGGCTCTTCCAAAACGAACAACACCGTGCCGGGCGGAGGAGGTTGCACGCCCACGCCTTGCAAAGCGACCATGATGCTCGGCGTATCAACGTCATCGCTCTCGATATTCAGCGTCGCATTGAGCGCGCCTGTTGCGCTCGGAACAAAAGCAATCTGGAGTGCATGCGAGCTATCCGGCAAAAGCGCGAGCGGCAGAGCCGGAAGATTGCGAATCTTAAACTCCGCGCGCGAGCTTGCAATTGCGAAGACCGTCACGGTTTCCGTGCCCGAGTTGCGCAGCGTGACCGTGCGAGTTATCGTGGTATCGCCGAGAAGAACTTTGCCGAAAATCAGTTGGTGCGGCGACACGGTGAGATGCCGGCCTTCTTGATTGCCGGGAGGAAGCTCGGCCGTGGAGAAAGCATAATATAAAAATCGCGTGGGACCTTCGCCTCCGCCTTGCAAGCCGTTGCCTGTGTTGCCGTCAGATTGATATACGAAACGCAGACTATCGCCCACATTATCCGCGAGCGAGGCCCACAAATCTTCGGATTGCGGCGTGTTGCTCACATTTATCGGAGCGCCCCAAGCCCCGCCGCCGTGATCCGAACGCACCGCGTAAAGATCGGTGAAGTGCGTCGAGTCCGCGTCGTAATCGCGAGGGCGCAAAGCCGCAAAGAGTAAAAACAGACTGCCGGTTACATCGACGCCGGCTTGCGGCTGGCCCACCAGCGACATGTTGGCATTGATTTGATTGAACACGTCGCCCGCGCGAAAGAGATCTTCATCCGATTCCGCTTCCGCGCCGGAAAGATCCGCCCACGACACTACTTGCGTTTGGCCGAGAGTTTGGCTCCAATGCTGAATGCCGGCATTGCGGTTATAAAACAACTCGAGCGCGGTTCCGGCCGTGTCTTGCGCGGCCAAAAGCGTTTCCCAAAAAATGTGGAGATTGCCCTCGTTGTCATAGAGCACGTCGCACGCGCGAAACGGGCGATAGGCCTCCGTGCCCACGGGAATGTCACGAGGATAATTCGTCACGTTGCGATAGTGCCAGGTTGTGCCGTTATCCAAGCTTTCCCACAGATGAATGTCCCCTCCAATTTCAGAGGCCGCAATCGCGATGTTATCGCCGAAGCTGTCCATCGCTTGATCGTCCGCGGTGAATTGCGGTTTGCGGGTGGAGGTATCGGGCAGAAGGATTTGATGCGTCCAAACGAAGCCGCCGTCGCGCGAAATCGCCACCTCTTTGCGGCCTGTGATTCCAAACTGGCTGCCCGTTTGAAGAGAGGCACACACGAAGATGTTATCGCGAGCATCCACGGCAAGACGCGGCCAGATTGCCGGTTGTCCAGAGGTGGCGTAATTGGTGATCGCGCTCGTCCAAATGCCGAACCCTTTGAGGGCATCGACATTGACTTCATTGGCAACATGTGAGACCGTAACGTTGCGGCCGTCTGCCATGGAAGAAAGGTTCGACCAGCCGCGGCGTGCTTGTTCTACTTTGGTCATGGGAGACCAAGTCGTTCCGTCGAAAAAGGAGAAATACGTGCCGCGATCAGAATAGGGATTGGGTTGCGTGGCGCCCATGCGCGCCACCGTGAGCGTGCCGTCGGCATAGTCCCAAATATTCGAGAGCACGCCGCCGTTGGAGCCGTAATCGTAGTGTGATTCCATGAGCAAGAAGCCCGGGCCTACGGCATTCGTGTTAAAGCCGGAATGCGGCTTCACGGTGCGCACGATTTCGCCGGGCGCTTCTTCCCCGGTAATCGCCGCGGGCATTTTATTGCGATCAAACAACAGCCCGTGTCGCGTGATTTTTTGCTGCGCCCAGGCGGAAACGGAAACCAGCAACAGCAACGTGCAGAAGAGAGTAGCGCGCTTCATAGCAGTCCTTTCGCGTAAGGTTGTGGAAACAAGGTGGGAGTGGGTTTTACAAAGAAAAAGACTCTCACGCGAAACAAATACTCTCACAAAAATCGCCACTCGATAACGTTCAGCCACGGCTTGGCCGTGGCTTGCATTTGATGGCGAAGGGCTATTTTGCAGTGCCTTTCTTTGAAATGTCATCCTGCAAGGACCTTCCCTAGTACTACAACGTTAAGTCAAGCGCGCCCTCTTCAATGTCATTCTGGAAGAACCTTCCCTCGCACCGGGTACACCTCTCCATAGCAGGAAGTGTATCGAGCACTAGGGAAGGTTCTTACAGAATGACAAATCGAGAGAAGAGCTGCAATCCGACCGGCAACGAGTATAAAATGAAAAGGCCTGGCAATCGCGCCAGGCCTTTTTGGTTTAGGAGCAAATTCGAAAACGGAGTTAGGGAACGAGAACAATTCTGTTTGTATTTTTGCGACTGCTTTCATAGCTTTTATCAAACAAGAATATTGACTAAGCCATGCCGATTCCTCCGTTTAATGAATATGGACTCTTGCCGCTGGGTTTACACTTGGCGGAGATGAATGAAATCGTCGAACGCTTCGGCACGGGCACACCGCGTCGTCAAATGCCCTTCGAACGTCTGCGCGTGTTTATCGATCTCGCACAACATTGCGGCGCATTACGAATGTTCGTCAACGGCAGTTACGTGACGGCCAAGCCCGAGCCGGGCGATGTTGATGTGGTGATTTGGTTGGGAGCAAAATTTCTTGATCTGCTGGAACATGGTGATCGCCTGGCGATTCACCTCGAAGAAATATTTGACACGCGAGAACCCGAAGAGGCTTTTTCTGTTTATGAAGAGATAGATTGGAATGCTTGGATCGATTTCTTCTCATGCCTTCGCGAAGAGCCGAACAAACGTAAAGGTCTTGTAGAGGTGAAACTATCATGATCGAAAATCAAGAGCAGCTTCTTCATTCATTAAACCAGCTTGAGAAATTGCGCGTGATGCAAGAAAGAGCGGCCAATCATCCTGAGCGCGATCCACGCTTAAAGAAAACCGAGCTGGCCGGCATTCGCAGCATGATCTCCCAGATTGAGCGCGAAATTCGCATCTATAACTGGGCGCGTATTCGGATCTCACTCAATGAACTCGAAGACCAGTCCCGCAAGCTCAAGGCGGAGGAATTGCCGTCGTGGCTCGCCCTAAAAATTCGCGCCATTCAACAAGCGGCCGATGCCATGCAACCGGTGTTATAAGCGCCGATCCCTCGCGATTTCTTATTCACACTCTAAATGTTTTTTCAGGCTCCGCCTGTTTATTGACCGCGTTCCGGCTTTTTCATAAAAAAGCCGGCCTCGACAAGCTTACCTGCTTTACATGGCCCAAACTTTTGGGGAAGCAAACTTGGGGGAGCAAACCTCGAGGCCGATGGTACGAAAACCGTGAGAGCTTACTTTACCAAAGTTGTTTTCCGCCGCGCGGAAAATTCTCCCGCATGAAGCACGGTCATATAAACGCCGCTCGCCGCCGGTTCGCCGCTTGCGTTCCTCCCATCCCATATCAATTCATAACTGCCCCGTTGATACGTGCCGCGCGCGAGTTGACGCACGAGCTGCCCGGCGGAGTTGTAAATCGCCAAGCTCACCTCGCTCGCTTCCGGCACGGCGAAACGAATCGTGGTGCTCGGATTAAACGGGTTCGGATAATTCGGCTCCAACGCATAACTCGTCACCAACGGCTCTGCGCTGGCGGCTTCGCTTGAAATGCTCGCGCCCTCTTCTTCAAATTTAGCCAAAGGCAAACTCGGCGAAGCATGCGGCTCGAAAGCCACGTCGCGATCCATCGTGATTTTATCCGCGTTGAGCGAGCCTCGGAAGCGGCTGTTCATGCCGAACAAAACCTCCGCGTGCGGCGCGAGCATTGTGCCTTGCACACTACTGCCTCGTAAGAACACGAGCGGCGTGCTTTGCAACGAGATGAAGATCACATTGCGGCTCGCCGTCGCGCTCGCGGGTAAAATATCCACGCGCGTTTTGCGGCCCAACTCCATCAACGCGACGACGTGAATCCGCACCGGGCCGTTGGTCACGTTGAGCTTGAGCTTCGCGTCCAATTTTGTCACGAGGCTTTCAAAGAAATAATCGCCGCTGCGCAAGAGGAGCCTCGCGTTCTCGCCGACAATGACGTGGCGATACGAACCGGGCGGAAGCTCGCGCACTTGATCGTGTGGAATGAAATGATCCACGCTGCCCGCGGTGAAAACCGGCGTGGCGAGATTGATCACGGCTACATTCGCGGCGCTCGTTGCCGTGCCGAGAATTTGCGCGCGCGGCGCAAGTGTGATCGCGCCGCCGGCAGTCACATTGCCGTCGATGCGATTTTCTTTGTCAATAACAACGTCGCCGGCCGCGAACAAATTACCCGTGAAAGTCGTCGGCGCGCCGGGTTTGAAATGAATGCTTTGGTTCGAATGAATGTCGCCTCGGCTGTTGCTGAATTGATTACGCCGAATGTCAATCGCCTGATGCGCGAGCAGCACAAACTCGTGAACCGTAATCGTCACAGTGTCGGTGACTGTGCAGCCCTTGCTATCGCTCACGGTCACAACATACGTTGTCGTTGCCTCCGGTGTGGCCTGCGGATTCGCAGCCGTCGCATCATTCAAACCGGAAGAGGGAGACCATAAATATGAGAATGGCGCAGTGCCGCCTGTTGCAGTCTGATCGCCGCCGAGCTGCACGGTTTGGCCCACGGCAATGGTTTGATTCTCGCCCGCATGCGCAAACAATTCGGGATTGACCGTGACCACAACCTCGGAAGTATCTTTGCAACCCGTGGCGTCAGTCACAATCAAAGTGTACGTCGTCGTTGCAGAAGGCGAGGCCGTCGGATTCGCAAGCGCCGCATCGTTTAAGCCCGCAACGGGCGACCAATTATAGATGAACGGCGCGAGGCCGTCGCTCGCCGTGGGATCGCCGCCGAGTTGCGTAGAATCGCCAAAACAAATTTCGACATCATCGCCGGCGTCAGCGGTCAACTCACATTGCACGTAAAGCACCAAGCCGTCGTGATCCGAAGCGCGCAAGACCGTCGCATAATCTTCCGCGAAATTCACTGCCGCATCGGCGTTGCCACGCGCGTATTGCACGCCCCGCGAGGCGGGCTGCAAGTGCTGCGAGACGAGCACGTGATCCAAAACTTGCGCGCTGCCTTCATTCACAAAAGAGTATTGTTCGGCTTCGGGCAAGCCGAGCACGAGATTGCTTAAATTCGGCTCGACGATTTCCACGCCGGGAATGAGCGCCTCGCTCGCGCTCGCCAGGTCGCCGAGAATTTGGCCGACAACATCGACGTAGCCGTCGGTGAATTGAAACGCATTGAAATCGCCGCACACCGCGAGATTGATATTGGCATTGCCCGTTTGCAGGCTCTGCACCATGTTGGCTACGGACACCGCTTGCTCGTGGCGTTTCTGCCGCACGCGCGCACCGCTGACAGGATCGTCAACATCATTCAGCGAGCGTTGGTGCAGATTCAACACCGTGATCGGAATGCCGCCGGGCATGGTCGCCTCGAGCTGCAACGGAGGCCGGTCGTGCAGCAGCGAATTGTCAACCGAAAGAATCTCGCTCGCGCCCAATTGCGTGACGCTGTGTACTTGCACTTCGCTGCGCACGAGGTAGCCCACGTCGATGCCGGAAACGTCGTTGCCTTCGATCAAATACGGCGTGTACGCGAGCGCCGCGTCGTTCTCGTGCAGCTTGTCCGCCAAGTCTTGCAACGCGTTGAGATTCTCCACTTCCTGCACCGCAAGAATTTCCGGAGCGAGCAACACTTCGCGAATGTAGCGCGAGAACTTGGCGAGAATGTTTTGATATTGCGCAACCGAAGGCATCGGGCCGCCATTGCCGTCATTCACGTCGTCATAAAAGCGGAGCATGTTGAGCGTTGCGATCATGCTCTCGCCATTGTTGCGCGTGCGCACGCTGCGCGGCAAAGGCGTTGCATTGAAATTGTATTGCGTGGGCCATAATTCATAATCGCCGAACTCAAAGCCGAGCACGCCGGTCGCGGTGAAAGTCGAGCCAGCCGGGATGATCGCATTCGCCAAGCCGAGCTTGTCGGGATCGATCTCAAAAATTTCCGCGTTCGCATCCCACACGGGCAAGCCTGTCAAACCGGGGAAAGCAATGCCCGGCTCGCGAAACGGACGAGCGCCGCTCGCGACGATTGCCAGCTCCGCAAACGCATCGTTGTTGAAAGATTGATTCGAAGCGGCAACCACGCCGTTGGCAATTTGCACGAGCATGCCTTCGAAGCGCTCGAACTCAATCGAAGATTGCGGCTGCGCGGGCGAAGGCGTGAGGCCATCGAGTTGAATGGCCGCAGGCAACGCGTTGCCGGAAGACATAACTGTGACGCTTGGCGCAGTGGGCGTGTTCGTAAATTCGGTGAAGTTGAAAAACTCAATCACCGTGCCGGTCACGTCAACGAGATCGCCAACGCTCACGTTGGGCGCGGAACCCATGAACACAAAAATGCCGTTGGAGGTTTGGGCATCAACATCAGCGCGCGCGTTTGGCGTTTGAATGAAGAAGCCGTCGCTGCGCAATGCGGTGACGAGGTTGTTCGTCGTTGCAATGGTTTGTCCGGCAAACGAGGAAGTCAAACCCGAACCTTGAATCTCAAAAATTTCTTTGGTGAGAATGAGCGAGGGACAGCCGGGGAATTGCGAACCATCGATCATCGTGCCCGGCGAAAACCTTCTACCCGCCGCGCCGTTCGCCAGCGTATGGCGAATGAGCGGATCAAGCCCGGTCAGATCCGGATCGCGCGTGAGCGCTTGATCGGTATTGCCTTCGGAGCCGAACGTGTACGTGACGATGGTCGTAGCGCCGTTCTTCAACGTGACCGTATCGCCGGTGTTGTTCAAGCCAAGCTGGCCACTACTCGCAACTTGCACGGTCGCGCCGCCAAACGCGCCCGTGGGCGAGCCGCCCGCGAAAATCACGACCGGGCATTGATCGAGCACTACCGTGTTCGCGGGAAAAGTGTGGCGCACGCTAATCGCATCCGAAAGCGTCCAGCCCGAAATATCCACCGCTGCGCCGGAGACGTTCACAAGCTCGACGAACTCGTCTTGCGTGGTGTTCACGACGCCGTCGCCGTTCGCATCGCCGAGCGTGGCGTGCGGATCGGCGTGAATTTCATTGATCACCCAACCGCCAACAGGCGCAGCGACCGTTGTAAAGTCGAAAACAAAATTTGCGGCCATGTTATCGGGCGGATCGCTCGCATCCGCGTCCGTCACGTTCGCCGCGAAGATCGTAACGGTCACGGTCTCGTTGTTTTGAAAATCAAGCGCGGGATTGAGCGTGAAACTTTGCGGGCCTGCGCTCACGGTTGCCGCATGCGCGCCGCTCGCCGAGCCATTGATCTCGAACCAATTGCCGGTGACATTCACGGCTTCGTTGAAATTGATGATTAGGTTTGCGTCAATGTTGACGTTCGTCGCGTTATCCGCGGGTGTCGTGCTCGAGACGAATGGAGCAGTGTCAACGCCCACGAAGGTTTGCCCGGTGTTGCACGCGCCAAACGTGCTCGCTGCCGGCGCGTTCCAAGTGAAGTCTTCATAGAATTGTCCCGTGCCGCTGAGTCGCAAAGAATTTCCCACGGGATCGCTGCCGGCTTCGAGCACGCCAATATCGGTGCTCGTCATGCCGTTCGCTGCTCCGCCCACAGCGGTGAATGAGCCTTCGTAACTCAAGAACTGCACGGCAAGGTTGGAAGGATTGACCAACGCAATGCCGTCGGGCGCGCCGTTTTGAATGCCGTTCGCGGGATAACTCAACACGATGGTGCCGAAGCCGTTGCACTGATTCGGAATGACGCCTGTCAACGCATCGGTGTCATACACCGCGCCGCCCGCGCCGTTGTAGAGCACAATACTCCAGCCCGCGAGATCAGTGCCGGCCGGGCCTGCGATTTCGATGGCCTCGCCCGCGTCGGTGCCGGTGTTGTCGTAATGGATTTCGTTGATGAAGACCGAGGTTTGCGCGTGCGCTGGCGCAATGCCTGCTAGCAAAATAATGCCGAGCAGCAATCCCACAAGCTTTGCGGCGAACGAGGCCGTCCCGCTTGATGATGAAAAAATGCGGCGCCGGTTTTCGCGACAATGATTTCGACGAGAACAGCTCATTTGCAATCCCCTTTCGAAAAGCGGTTCGAAGCAAAAGTTTTATTCACAACCAAATGCAAGCAGGTGCGCGCAAAAAACTGCCGCGCTATTTGCAATCTCTACTTAGAGGTGATACAAAGAGGTGGGTGAAATTATAGAAGGAAAGAAGCCCGTTGCGTGAGACCATCCGCTAGCCTTTATACGTAGGGGACTATACGCTTCAAAGGAGGCCAATGCGGAGATGCAATGGGATAAACATGCCGGCCGTTTCCGGATTAATTCTTTGCAGATGCTCCGAAAAGGTCTACCTCGGATTTTCAGATACGCTGAAACCCGAAGTCCTTTGGGCAGCACACGGAACAAAAACGCACGCCGCAAAAGCTGTATCCGAGTGTGTTTTTCGATCCGCGTGAAAACTCAAAAGAAATGTGGAGCAAGCGCCTTCTGGCTGCTATAACTCGAGGATCAAAATCTCGAACCCAAAATATGCGGCAACATCTTACGCCATGTGGGCCAATCGTGCGTCATGTCGTGGCCCCACACCTCGAGGAAGTGTGGAATGCCTTTCGCGTGCAGCACGCCAGACAAATCGCGTGAGCGATCCGGCGATTCATACGCGCCGGAACCGGTGAGAATGTTGATGTGTTGCTTGCCGCGCAGATGGGAAAGATACCACTCGTCGTTCAAGTTGGGCAGATAGTCCATCGGGCTGTTGAAATAGACGTCATCGTCGTAATAGCCTTCGGTGTAGTATTTGAGATCGTACACGCCGCTCATGGCAATCGTGCCGTCGATCAAATCGGGCCGGCGAAAGAGCAGGTTTGCCGCGTGCAGAGCGCCGACGCTTGCGCCCGCGGTCACGGTCATCACGCGGCCGCCGCAATGATTGTGAATGAACGGTATGACTTCGTTGTAGATATAGTCATTGTATTGTTGATGACGCATGCTGCGATGCCGGGGGTGCATGTCTTTGTTCAGCCAGCTTTCCATGCTGATGCTGTTGCTCGAAAACACTTTCACTTTGCCGGCGTTGATGAAATCGCCGAGGGCGTCGATGAGATAAAAGCGCTCGTATTCCAAATAATCCGCCGCGGCGGTGGGAATCATCAACAACGCAAAGCCGTAGTGGCCGTACACGGCAATATCCATGTGCTTGTTCAAACTCGGACTCCACCAACCGTGAATTTCGCGATGCATGCTGCGCTCCTCTCCATTAGAATTGAAAGTGCTTGGAATTTTGTTTGACGAAAATAAGCAGCGCGGGCGGGATTGTCAAGGTCGGGAAGCGCATTTTGCGGGATCATTCTGCGCTCGTCATGGAGATTCATTCAGGACTCAAACTAGAAGAGGATGGTCATTTAGGCCGGAGGGGCCGAAATCAACCTCAAAACTCCAACGGATAAAAGCCGCCAACGGATTTTGACTTGTTGCCGGTTGGCAGCGTTCATCCGTCGGAAAAAATCTTTACTTCGTCTGCAATGCTCGAGGCTTGCACTTTGATGAGAGTTGCAAATCATCCTTCATCCGGTCAGCGCGCCATCGCAGGCTTGGATTTTTTCATGTGCAGCAAGCGCCCGACGAAATCCCAATCAAACTTGGCATCCAGCGCATACAAACCGGAGCCGGTGAAGAAGAGCGTTCCGGCCAGGCCGATGAGCACCAAATTCATTTCCACGCCGTGTCCGGCGGTCGACATCGTCGGCGTCCAGTTCAAGAAGAAGCCGCTTGGCATTTGCACCATCGTGGCGGCAACGATTTGTTCGACCAGCAATGCCAGCGCTGCCAGGCGCGTCATTGCGCCGGTGAGAATCATCAGTCCGCCGAAAAATTCGGTTAAAATTGCGAGGCCGGCGAAGATTGACGGAATGCCAAACGTCTCCGCCATAAATTCGAGTGAGGCCGACCAACCGCTTCCGCCAAACCATCCCAATAACTTTTGCGCGCCGTGCGCAAACATGACGACGCCCAAAGCCAAACGCGCGAGCAACAAGCCCACGGCATTGCACTGTTCCGGCTTCATAACTCCTCCTGTAAAAAAAAAGTTGAAGGAAAAAAACGCGGAAACAGCATGGAAGCGGCGAGAGAAATTCCGAAGGCAGGGCGTGAGGGAGCAGAGCAGCACGTCGTCAAATTCGAAACTCTACTCGTGGCGGCGGGCTTACATGCGAGGAATTGACGCGCACAACTTGTAGTTTTTCGCGCGCAATGTCAAGAGAGAGTTGTAAAATGTTGCGAATAGACATTGCGCGCAATCTGAATTTTGCGGTACGATCTCTCCCAAAATGAAGAAGCCCACCTGGTTGATGTGGGCTTTTTTGCTCCCGAGGTAGGACTTGAACCTACGGCCCGGTGATTAACAGTCACCTGCTCTGCCGACTGAGCTACTCGGGATCGTTTTCAAACGCAGGGCGAATATAGCAACTCTGCATAAAAAGTCAATAGGCAAGATCGCTGCTGGAGAATTTATAATTGACATTCCACGCGGGTTTAATCATATTCACATTGTATGTGAGCTGCGACCGCGGCGGCTTCTCATCTCTTCGATCATGTGCTATGAAAAAGTCTCTTCTCCTCCTCTTGGGTTTGCTCCACCTTTGGAATTGTTCCGGGCCTCGGCAAAGCGCGGCGCCGCATGATAGCTTGACCTTCTCGGCCAAAGTGCAAGAGTCGTTGCGCACGGCCGTGCAATCGGTGGTGGGCGTGGCCGCGCTCTTTTCTTATCGCAAGGAATTTTTCAATCATCAACTCCGCGACGGCCGCCTCGTGCCGGACTCGACCAGCCCGACGGGCTATCTCTTGATGCCGCCCGACAAAAAGCAGGGCAATCGCGAGCAAGAATCGCAAAAGGTCAACGGCGTCGGCCTCGTGCTCTATCGCGATGAGCGCCGCGCCGCGATTTTGACGAGCGCGCACATTCTCCTCAAGCCCGACACGGTCAACAGTTATTATCGCGACCACTTGGGCCAGCTCACGGGCGTGTTGCAAGTGCGCGCGATCAAGACCAGCGCGAACTTTTTTGCCATTGGGCAGGCCAATCAATTTCTCTCCGCGGAAATCATTCACGCCGATCCGAAATCAGACTTGGCTTTGCTCGCGGTCACGGCTTCGCCCGCGCTCGGGATCGTATTTCCTTTCGAGCCGGCTTACGAATATCCGTTGGATTGGGGCGACTTTGCCTATGTCATCGGCTATCCGCGCGAGGTGCGACAAATCACGAGCGGACTGGTGAGCAAGATTGCGAATCCAGGATCGTTTGTGCTGGACGCGGTGGCGCGGCAGGGATATTCCGGCGGGCCGGTGTTTGTCGTTCATCCGGAAAGAGGATTGGAGCTTGCCGGCGTGGTGCGCGGCGTGCCGGTCAACAAGCTCTCGTATGTCGCCCCGCCCGCGGGTTTGCCGCCAGGCCAATTTTTAATCCCAGAAGATTGGCAAACGAGCAGCGCGCAAGAGATGGATCTGATCGATTACGGCACGACCTACGCGATCAACATTGAAGTGATCGGCAAGTTTCTCAAAAGCAGCGCGAAGCTGCTGGAGCGCAAGGGGATTATTCTCGACGCCAAGTTTTTGCCGCAATGAACTACGGCGTTGCGCTGGAAGTGTGATCGTGCACGATGCGCCAGCCTTCTGCGACGCGCCGCAGAATCAGCGTGAACAAGCCTTGCGGCGTGGTCGTTCCCACCGCGAGCTTCCATTGCCCCAAAACTTTTGCCCACTCCTCGCTCATCATTTCTATTTTATAAATTTTAAATTCAAGCTGCCCCATCTTTTCGCGCGTCGGATAGCCGCGTTGATAGCGCGCGAGCATTTCCTGCCAGCCCCGGGAAACGTTGCCGCCGGAAGCAAAGAGCGTCGAGTCGTTCTTCCAATAGCCGCGCATAAAGCGCTCGAGATCGCCGTCATTCCACGCTTGCACTTGCCATTCGAGCACCGCGCGAATTTCACGCTCCGAGACGCGGTTCATATCGCGCAGCTGCGCCAAATCATTTTGGGCAAGAAAATTTCCATTGGCAATCACTGCCCAGGGCCGGCGCAATGCCGCGACATTTTTCAAAGGATGTTCTTCGAGCAAAACGAGGTCGGCCAACATGCTCTCGCCGATTTGCCCGAGATTGGTTTGGCGCAACGCATGGCCGGCATTGATGGTCGCCGCTTCGAGCGCGAAACGCGGTTCGAGGCCCGCGGCGACCCATGCTTCCAATTCCTCGTGCAAGCGCGGCCGATAATGGCGGTGCGCGCTAGCGCCGGAGCCGGCCAGCAATGGAATTTGCAGATCGAACGCCAGACGCAGGAGTTGTTGATGTTTTTTCAGCAGCACGGCGGCGTTCGCGCCGTCTTTCGTTTGCGCATATTCTTCTACTCGTTTCGTTTCGAGCGCCAACAAAGGCGCAAAGAATACGGCTTGATTGGCGAGCACTTGCAGCTTCTTGCGCGCATTCTTTTGCAAATCGACCTTTTGCCAGGCTTTGAAAAACTCCGCGGTATGGCTGGGCGAGAGCAAGGCCTCTTCCGCGCGCGACCAGCTTGTTGAAAATTTTTTCCGCTCGCCGCCGTCGGCAAAACCGGAGAGCAGGCTGGTCATTCCGAAAATCATGTTCACGCCGCCGCGTCCGGCCTCTTCAAAAGAGGTTGCGAGAAAAGCGCCCGCGGTGAGCAGGCCCATTGCGCCGGCCTCTTTCAACACTGCTTTGACCGCTCCGGCTTCGAGATTGGCGTCGAGAAAGAGCAGCGTCGCGCCTTGTTGTTTGGCGGATTGTGCTGCTGACCGAGCTTCTTTCTCGTTTTGAATGAGTGTGCCGGCGGCCGCGCTCCATGACACCGTTTGGCCGCGCAAAGGAGCGGCGCCGGAAAAAACTCGCGGAGTCCATTGCGGCTGCGCTGCTTGAGCGCGAACCGGCGCGCCGCTGAGATCAAGCACAGAGGTGATGCCATAAGAGAGTAACTCTTGCAAATCACGTTGGCGCGCGAGCTCATCAGCAGCGGCGCTCTTCAAAGACACGCGCATATCAAGCAAGCCGGGGATGAGCCATTTGTTCGCGCAGTCGATAACCCTGGCCTCGCCATGGGACTTATTGCTCGTCTGGCGAATAGATAAAATCTTGTTGCCTTGTATCAAAACTTCTCTGCTGGGTTGATCGGCATCGCCGGCCAATCCTACGATATTCACGTTTCTCAAAACCAACGTGGCTTGTGTTTGGCTCAACACAAGCAAGGGAGGAATTGGGGCAGACTCACCGCCATTGTGTTTGACTTCATTGCTGAATGCGGGACGGCAGAGCACAACGAGCACGCTTGCAATGCCGAACAATTGCTTCATAGAAGCTCCGAGGTGACCTAAATAATCATTGGAAATTTCCGGGGAAATCGGCATACTCACTGCAATTCTTTCAACTCAATAACCGTTTAGGAGGATTTTTTATGCGCCGTTCTTTTATCGTGCTAGTGTTGCTGACGTTGTTTGGACAAGCCCTGCTGGCGCAAGACAAGGTCGTGGTCGTGCCCAAACAAATTGCCGGCGCGCCCTTCGTGGTCGAAGACGACGCCGATCTCTTTGCCAAAGCGTATCGCTTTTTTATCGACGGCGAAGTGGAAATGGCCGCGGATAGTCTGAAGAAATTGCTCGCCAAAAGCAATTACAAAATCAATCCCAAGGCATACTACATCGTGGTGGCGAATTTCACGGATCGCGTGTCGCCCATCGGCTTGCTGCACGAAGGCTCGGAGTTTCTCGACACGCGCTTTTACGGCCTGCAGACCGATAGTTTGTACTACATGTTTCTTTCACACACGGAGAACGCGCCCTCTTTCGTTTCCGTGTTGTTGAAAACCAAACCCACGCCCTTCCAAGAAAATTTGCCGGCGTTTCTCTCGTTGTTCTTTGGCGGCAGCCTGCCGGGAGTGGCAACCACAGGCCAGAAACCGGAGAAGGTTTGGATCGACGTGCGCCGCTTCGAGATTCCCAAAAAATTTCGGAAGATTTCCGACATTGCCGTGCAAGTCAAAAAAGATTTGAGCGACGACCGCGTGCTCGCGAACATGGTTTTTGATAACACGCCGAAAGAGCGCTGGAGTTTTGGCATTGCGACCGCGATCACGACGATCAATGATGTTGCGCTCGAAGTGGGAGAGAACGGACAGATCATCGTGCGCCCCAAACCCAACGGCGATCTCGCGGCGTTCGGCGTGCTCAATTTTCATTTTGTGCCGGTTGATACCAAAGCGCCCACGCTCGGAAGCTCGTTGCACTTGCTCGCCGGCTTGCGCTTGGCGACGCATATCGAGCCTATCGTCGGTATCGGTATCGGCTTGCCCGTGAGCGGCTTTGACCTGCACGTGTTCGGTGGAGCAAGCTTGGCATTCAATAATGTTTTGAAAGAGGGTTTTAAAATTGATGGGAAGCCGCTGGAGGCGGAAGTGGATCCGTTTAAGATCGATTTGAAATTCTATCCCCGCTTTGGATTGGAGTTGAAGTTTCCGTAGCGTGTGCCCACGAAACACACGAATGACGCGAAAGTTCTCGTCGTGCGAGACTTCGGCTCTAAAATAAAAGCCCCACAATGGTGTGGGGCTTTTTTATTCTGCTTCCAGGTTAATTTGCAATGCCCTTTTTCGAAATGTCATCCTGATGAAATTTGACGATCAAACTCGGTAACCAGCGAGCCTCCTATACCGTGTCATTCAGAAGGAAGCTTTTTAAGCACTGGAGTTGGCGCCGAGCACTAGAAAAGATTTCTCCTGAATGACACGCGCTAGGTGATTGCCGAATTTGAAAATCAAAACTCATCAGAATGACAAATTGATGGGGGAGTTACAAACGCGAGCATATCAGCATTAAAAAGCAAGCCACGGCCAAGCCGTGACTGAACATTATTGGGGGCCAAAAAAAATCCGAAGGCTAAATTTTGCTTTAGCCTTCGGATCATTATGTGCGGAAGGGGGGACTCGAACCCCCACGGCCGAAGCCACTACCCCCTCAAGATAGCGCGTCTACCAAGTTTCGCCACTTCCGCAGGTGAAACATGTCCCCTAAGATCACGCGGAGCAAAATTTGAGTGATGCTATCTGGATTCCGGTTGCGTTTGCGGAGTCGTCGTCGGCTGCGTTGCCGGCGCGCTTTCAGGTTCGGCGATGCGCGGCACTCCGACGGCTGCCGGCGAATTAGCACGCGATTGGCGCTCTCTTTCAATCATGCTGCTGCCGGTGCCCTCGCTGGATTTCATCAAGCCGAGGGCTAAGGCGAGCACCATAAACGCTGCGGCCAAACCCGCAGTGAGCTTGCTCAAAAAAGTGGCCGTACCGCGGCTACCGAACACTGCGCCCATGCCGCCGGTGCCAAACGAGCCGGCCAAACCTCCGCCTTTGCTCGCTTGCATGAGAATGACGAGAATCTGCAGCGCCGAAACGAGAATGAAGAGGGTCAGAAGTAATGCGTACATGATGTTCCTAATATAAAATTAAAACGACGAAAAGCAATTTTTCATTTAGCTTTTTTGCTCAAGCTGCTTCTTCCGCGGCCTTGATGATCGCGGCAAAGCCTTCGGCTTCAAGGCTGGCGCCGCCCACAAGCGCGCCGTCAACATCGGGCTGTTGCAGCAACTCTTTGGCATTCGCGGCTTTGACGCTGCCGCCATATTGGATGCGGCACGCGGAGGCGAGTTGCGCGCCGAACATTTCCGTGAGCACAGCGCGAATGAAAGCATGCGCCTCTTGCGCTTGCTCCGGAGTTGCGTTCACGCCGGTACCGATGGCCCACACCGGCTCATAAGCAAGCACGACGCGGGCAAAATCTTCGGCAGAAACCTCTTTGAATGCGCCGCGCACTTGACTACCGACGATCTTTTGCATGTCACCGGCTTGGCGTTGCGCGAGCGCTTCGCCGATGCACACAAGCGGCTGCAATCCGGCGGCGAGCGCGCGTTGCAAGCGCCGATTCACCGTCTCATCCGTTTCACCGAAATATTGCCGGCGCTCGGAGTGCCCGATGATCACACATTCACAGCCCGCACTGAGCAACATCTCCGCGGAGACTTCGCCGGTGTATGCGCCCTTCTCTTCCCAATACAAATTTTGCGCGCCGAGCTTGATCGTCGAACCTTTCAACAACTCCGCCACCGTAGAGAGATTGGTGAAAGGCGGGCACACGGCCATATCGACTTTTTTGATGTTCAACACTTTGACCTTGAGCGCTTTGATAAGCGAGGAGGCCTCAGTCACGTTTGTGAACATCTTCCAGTTTCCGGCCACGAAGAGCCGGCGCGAGGGTGCGGGCATAGGTTGGAGCGCTTTTAAAAATGCAATCGCTAGAAAAAATAGCGCAGACTGGAGGTCTGCGTTGCGTTACAAAGAACGTCCGAGCTTGCGGATCAAATCAACGACGCGGCAAGAGAAGCCCCATTCGTTGTCGTACCACGAGAGCACTTTCACCATCGTGCCGCTGATCACGAACGTGGAGAGCAGATCGACAATCGAAGAATTGGGATTCAAACGAAAGTCCGTTGAGACGAGCGGCTCGTTCGTATAAGACAGAATGCCTTTCAATGGGCCGTCGGCCGCGGCGATGAGGGCATTGTTGACTTCTTCGACCGAGGTTTTCTTTTCCACTTCGAACACGACATCGACCACCGAAACGTTCGGCGTCGGCACGCGCACGGCCAAGCCATCCATTTTGCCTTTGAGCGCAGGAATGACTTCGGCAACGGCTTTGGCGGCGCCGGTGGTGGTGGGAATCATCGAAAGCGCGGCGGCGCGGGCGCGGCGCAAATCTTTATGCGGCAGATCGAGAATTGACTGATCGTTCGTGTAAGAGTGGATCGTGGTCATCAAGCCATATTTGATGCCGAAGGAATCCATTATAACTTTCGCCACGGGCGTCAAACAGTTCGTGGTACACGAGGCATTCGAGAGCACGTGGTGCTTGGCCGGGTCATACGCGCTGTCATTCACGCCCATGACGATGGTCAAGTCGTGCCCCTTCGCCGGCGCGCTGATGATAACCTTTTTCGCGCCGCCGCTGGTGATGTGTTTTTCCGCCTCGGTTTTATCCGTAAAACGACCGGTGGATTCGACTACGACGCTGACGCCGACGTCCTTCCACGGCAACTTCGCCGGATCTTTCTCCGCAAAAACTTTAAAGGGTTTGCCGTCCACCGAAATCACGTTGCCTTCGGTTTTGATCTCGGCTTCGAGATTGCCCAGGATCGAATCGTATTTGAGCAAGTGCGCCAGCGTTTTCGCATCGGTGATGTCATTGACCGCGACGATCTCAATGTCTTTATCATGCCGCGCGGCGCGAAAGATGTTTCTGCCGATTCGACCAAAGCCGTTGATGCCTACTTTTATCGCCATATGCTTCTCCTAACCTGTAATGTTTGTATCAACCAAAAAAAACTTCCGCCAATTCCAGCAGCTTGGGATCAACCATTTTATGCTCGCGCAAAGCGTCGCTAAAAGACACGTCAACGATCTCCGTGCCGCGCAACGCCGCCATATAACCAAACTTGCCTTCGTGCGCCATGTCCGCGGCACGCACGCCGAAGCGCGTTGCCAGCAAACGATCCGTCATTGAAGGCGAGCCGCCGCGTTGCAAGGGTCCGAGCGCAGCCACACGAATCTCCCAATTGCTGCGCTTTTCCAATTCGCGCCGAATGATCTCGCCGATGCCGCCGAGAATGCGATGGCCAAATTCGTCTACACGCTCCGGATGCAAGAGCGCGGCATCAATGTCTTTGGGCAACGCGCCTTCGGCGACGACGACGATGCTAAAAGTTTTGCCGTGCCGCTGGCGCGAATCCAGAATATTGATAATACCGTCGAAGGTAAACGGGCGCTCCGGAACTAAAATGCAATCCGCCCCACCGGCAATGCCGGCCGTGGTCGCGATTGCTCCGGAATATCTTCCCATCACTTCTAAAATTGCGACGCGATGGTGCGCTTCCGTGGTGCTGTGCAAGCGGTCAATCGTTTCCGTTGCAAAGCTGACCGCGGTATCGAAGCCGAAGGAGTAATCCGTGCCCTCTAAATCGTTGTCAATGGATTTGGGAATGCCGACAAATTTCATCCCATTGGCGCCGAGCTTGTGCGCCACGCCAAGAGTATCGTCGCCGCCAATGGCGATGATCGCTTCCACCTCATAGCGTTGATAATTGTCGAGCATCTTGGCGATATTGTCATCGCGTTTGAGAGGATTGTGGCGCGAGGTTCCCAAGATGGTCCCGCCTTTGGGCAGAATGCCGGAAACCGAGTAAAGACTTAACGGCTCAACGTCGCCGGCAATCAAACCGTCCCAGCCATTTTTGATGCCCAACACTTGATCATCGTGCGCCGTAATTGCGCGTCTAGTGACCGCACGAATCGCGGCATTCAAGCCGGGACAATCGCCGCCGCCCGTTAGTACGCCAACTCTCATACTGCATTCCTTGATAAGTGTTTTCCGCGCTCCAGCAGGACTGTGCTCATTCGCGGAAAGGAAAAACTCTTCAATCAAAAATCTATTTCAGATAAAAAAATGTCTGCGGGTCTGCAAAACACGGCGGCGAAGATAGCAAAAACGTGGAGGATTGTCAAGCTTTTATCTGGCGGGAAAAAGTGAAAATGCGGTTTGCGCGCACCTTCGCAGATAAAAATGAACAAGCCCGACGGATAAAATATCCACCGGGCTTGTCTCGTTGGCTGTTTATCTTTTTTGGTTCTTTGTCATTTGACTATCTGCATCTTCTTCACGGCTTTCACTTCACCGGAAAGAATTTGATAGAAGTACATACCCGTCGCAACGGGTTGCCCGCTCGTGTCTCTGCCGTTCCACACCACTTCGTGGCGGCCCGGAGCCATCACGCCGTCAACGAGGGTTTGAATCAACTGGCCCTGCATGTTGAAGATGCGCAGCGTTACCGGCGCAGTCCAGCTCGCCGGAATATCGAACGCGATGTGCGTTTCCGGATTGAACGGGTTGGGATAATTCTGATTGAGCGCGAACGCCGTGGGCAGAATGATCGAGTTGTCGACCTCGCCAAGCTGCACGTCTGCGAAGAGCAAGTCCGCGCTGCCCGTTGCCGTGGCGTCGCACTTAACATGAACTTGATTGTCGCCTTCGTGCAAGTAGCTCGTGATGTCGATGAGGCGTTGGCCTTCTTTCAACATGAAATACGTGTTGCCGCTCCGGCCTGTGCCTTCTTCATTCGCAACCAAATTCAGCGCGCGGTCATTAATCAAAATGTTAATCTTGGGCAAGCCGTGATTGTTCACATAAAGAAAGCGATCCGTGTGCAGCATGCTGAAAGAGAACTCCCGCGTGCCGCCCACGGGATCCAAGCGCACATAAACCGGATCGGCGAGAATTTCGCAGCCCGCGCGATTGGTGATTCTCAGCACAAAGCCGGAGCGCAAATTGGGATCGATCTTATCGCTGCTAAACGTCACGCGCTTGTCGCCCACTTGAAACGGCGCAATGGTCACCATGCGATTGTTGATTTCGACGATCTCGATTTTCGCGATGCCGCTTTCGTTGTCAACCACCTCGCCGGTGATGATGGGCAGATTGTTGAAGCTAAACGTCGCCTCGGGTGGCGTGGGATCGGAAAAGACCGTGACCGTATCGCTGCAAGTTGTGGAGCAGCCCTGATTATCCGTGAACGTGCATGCTGCGATGACCGTGTTGGAGCCAGGCACAAGCGCGACTGTTTTGCCGAAGCTGCCGCCTGTGGAGCTGATCGTATCGCCATTGATCGTACACACCGAGGTGTATGGCGCTTGCCCGCCGCTCACGCTCGCCGTGCCGCCGACGTTGATGGTGTTCGCGCAGATGAACGTCGAATCTTGTGCCGGCGTCGTGATCTTCAACGTGCATTGCAACACACTGGAGAAGACTCGCACCGTATCCGTGGCCGTGCAAACATTGCCCTGCGCATCCGTGAACGTGCACTTGGCGATGAGCGTGTTCAGCCCCAAAGTCAGCGGCACCCGCGCGCAACGATCCACGACCGGAATGCCATTGACTGTGCAATCGCTCTTGATCGTTCCCACGCCGCCGCTCGCCGCAACTTCCACGCATACTTTCGCCGTGTCATCGCAAACGACAGCACCATCGGCGGGGCTTATGATCTCAACTTTGCACGTCAACGGTTGAATCACATCGCGCACGATCAGCTCGAAAACATCCGAATCCGAAAGATTGGGCGTGCCGTTGTCCGTGACTACGACTTGGATATTGGGATATGTGCCCGAATCATTATTGCCCGGAGTGAAGCGCAACGTGGCCGTGCCGTCGCCGTTGTCCGTCAACGTGCCAAAGCCCGGAAGATTTTGCACGCTGAAGCGCAAACTATCATTGTCGGGATCGCTCGCGCGCAAACTCAAGCCGAAGTTCGCGCCTTCATCAATCGTAAAACTATCGAATGCGATCGGCTCCAGCTTGGGAGGTCGATTGACGTTGAACACCGTGAGTTGGAACGAGCGCTTATCCGTCAACGGCGGCGTGCTCGTGTCTTGCGCCGTGACTTCGATGTCGGGATAAATTCCCGCATGCGTGAAGTCCGGCGCGAAACGAATCGTGCCCGTGCCGTTGTGATTGTCCGTAAAGCTGCCAAACGCCGGCAGATTGTTGACGGAGAGAATGATGTCATCCGTGCCCGAGCCTTTGGCCGCGCGCACCGGCACTTCCAAAATGTTGCCCTCGCTCATGGTCGTATCCGGAATCGGATCCAGCACGGGAGGCGGCTCAACGCCGCGCACGGAGAGGTTGAATGAAACGGTATCGGCAAAGGTGGGATTCGCGGTCTCGAAGACGATCACGTGCAAATTTGGATAAGTGCCCGCGGACCCTACCGGCGGATCGAGGCTGATGACGCCGTTGCCGTTGCCATTATCACGCAAAGAGACGAAGCTCGGAAAATTACTTGCGACCAAAGTTAGAGCATCGCCCTGCGCATCCGTAGCCGAAACCGCAACGAGGCGCGACTGGCCTTCGACCATGGTTTGATCGTCGATCTCCGTCAACACCGGCGGGTTGTTGCGCGTCACCGTGAGCGTGAAGGTCGCGGTATCGGAAAGCGCGGGCGCGCCGTCATCGAACACGATGACTTTCATATCATTGAGAACACCGACGGAGCCTAACGGCGGAACGAAAGTAATGGTGTCGTTGCCGGTGCCGTTATTTTGTAGCGTGATGAAGCTCGGAAAATTTTCCGTTGCGAAGCTGAAGCTCACGCTTTCCAAATCCGTGGCCGTGATCGCGAGCGTTCGGATCGTGCCTTCAATCATGGTTTGATCCTGGATCGCGGCCAGCACCGGTGGGGTATTGACGGGCGTGATCACGATGCTGCTATCGTTGACGCCCAGCAAGTTGAGAATGCGGCGCCCACTAGCAGTGAGCAAGTCGGAAAAGGAAAGATCAAGCGCCGAAGTATCACCCGCACTGCCAATTACTCGGAAATTGACGTTCAGAATGTTGTAATCCGCGGGCGGGGCAACTTGGCTTCCGATGGGAAGAAATTGCGCCCAGTTCAAAACGCCGTAAACGGTTGAGTCGGGTATTCCTGGGTCCGGGGCATTCCAAGGAGGGGCGGCTACCGTGTAATTCACAAACTGAAGTTTAGCTTCATCCCATTCCAAGCGGGCTTCGTATGCGCCCAAGCGATTATCCGACCCTTGCAGGCCGCGCGAATCGAGAAACACCGCCGCGGTGATGATTTCGCCCGGCGCCGGTGTGGGATTGTTGGGCACAACACGCGCTTCCACCTGCGCTAGGGGTTGGCGTGCTAAATCTTGCGCAAAGCCCGGCAAGATTTGAAACACGATGAGCGCAACCGCGCTCAACGTCATCCGCGATAACAAAGTTCCGTTCTTGCTACTTGTCCTCATATGCTTCTCTCCGCGGTGAAGTTCGATGCTGTAGTGGATTGTCCTGTGCGCGGGCGAGCCGCATACCAAAGTCACCAACGTCTAGAGAAAACCGGCGGAGGCGGGGCCCAAGGCTTCGCCATCCGTTGGACTTCGTCCCTCCGTTGGCAACCAAGAATCATACTCACGTCAAAACTTGATTTCGGCATTCAATCCGAAAACATTATCCAAAATCAATCGATCGAATTTGTCGAAGGGCAGCTTGAACAACGCGCCCGGCACGAAATGGTCGAAGACCAGTTTGGCTTGAAAGCTGACTTGATGAATTGTGCTTTCCGAAAATTTGCCGCCGGAAGAGATCCACCCGCGCCCGCTGAAAGTCGCGCCCACTTGCAGCTTTTGAATCTCCAGCCAGCCTTCTGCGCCGTAGAGCACGTGCAGCTCGCCGTCGTTGGCCCGCAAACTGTCGTACGCTGCTGCAATGGCGTCGAAAGCGTTTTGCTCCGACCTGGTCTTGATGTTGAAGCTCACGCCGCCGTAGGGTTGCAGATTGAATTTTGAAACGTCGATCTTCGCGCGAATCATTCCGCTGAGCGGAACGAGGTTCGGAATAAAAGCTTCTTGCCGATCGAAGTCCGAGATCGAGCCGACAAAGCTCGCAAAGCCGGTTTTCGCCAACGGCAGCCGCAACGCCACGTCGATGTTCAAGCGCTCGTGCTGAAAGCGCAACCCGATTGCGGGATTGCCGAGCGTCTCATCTTTCGCCGGTATCGATCCGCCTTCGAGCTTGCCGAATGCAAAAGGCAATTGGCCGACAACGTTGAGATTGCCCCACACCGGCACGGCGACCGTCACGAACCACGCCGAGGTGAAGGTGGAAGGCTCGGCCTTCGCCCCGAATTGGAATTGCGGCCGCAGCGCTTCGATCTTCAAAGACTGCGCGCCGGCCAACGCGGGCAAGGCCAACAGCACAACGAGACTGCGAACAATTCGCTTCATAGGTACTCTCCGGTTTCAGGTGAGATGAGGTTTTGCTGATTTACAAAAAGCACCCATGAGTGTAATGGATTTGGCGCAATAGTCAAGATATTTTTCAAGGCGTGCGCGAAAGCGTGCGCACGAACTGGCAGCGTCTACAGCGCGACGCTGTTGCTCGAGGTGAAGAGGTGAGCAAAAAAGAGGAGCAGCCGTGCTTGGCCGTGAGGGGCGAAGGAGTTTTCCGTTCTTCGCGAGGTGGTTGGCTCATCCGTGAGATGATTCCTGTTGCGTGCGGACGTTGCTGCAAACAAGATGCGCATAAAACTACGAGAAGAATACGGGCAAGCAAGCCGGCTGCGGAAGGTAAAATTGGCGGCATGGGAATTTTATTCTGCATTTTATTCTCTGATTCGCTCAACGGGAAACTCGACGGCAAACACACAACGTTTGCCGCTCTCGTTCGTCTTTGATCTTGCCCATCTAGCACTTCAAAACCACGGAGAAAGAACCATGAAAACCGCACTCGTATTTTTATCGGGCCTCGCGCTTTGGGCGTGGCCGCCGAGCATAAGCTCACACGCGAACGAATGGAATAACGCTCAAATCAAACGAGCAGCGCAAGACACCAGCACGGTGCGCAAGCCCGCGGCGTTTTTCATCGTTATCTTTTCGCTGGGCGAGGCCTGGGAAAAGGACAAGCCCGCGCACGAGCAACTCTACTTCAAAGAGCACAGCGCCAATCTCAAACGCTTGCGGCAAGAGAAAAAATTATTGCTCGGCGGAAGATATTCCGACAAAGGCATGCTCCTCCTAGCTATGGAAAATGAAGCGGCCGCGCGCAAGGAGTTTGAAAGCGACCCCATGATCGCGAACAAGCTATTCCACCTCGAACTCTATCCCTTTAATCCGTTTTATAAAGGCTGCGTGGAAGCGCAATAACGCGGCTTGCGACCGCAACTAAAAGCATTTCAAATTTTCAATGCCACACACGGACGAGCCGCAACTCCAAAAGCTTCGGTAAGCGGATTTGATAAGTATGCGGATAAAACTTTGATGCTTTATCCGCATACTTGTAAAATCCGCTTACAAAAAAGTCTTTGCTCTTAAAGCAACGATCTCGCTTTTGATAAGAACTTCGCGCGGGCCTTTTTCACCAGCCTTCGCCCCTCCTCCCTCCTCCAAAATTGCCCTTGCATTTCTTTCGCCTCACATTATATATTGGCCGCGGTTTCAAAGTGCCCAGGCATGATGACTTTGGGAACGGGTGGCGAATGAAGCCCCATCGGATGATGGCCAGCATTTGATCAATCGTATTTCAGTTGCTCACGTGGTTCGAGGAAGGAGGGAGCCGCCATGCCGACCAATCGAGGCATGCTACATTCCGCTCTCGCGTTTTTCACGCTCGCTGTTGCCGCCGTATTGCTCACCCTCGTTTTGCAATTCCCCCAAAATAATTCGGCGCACGCCGCGGCGTCGCTCTCCTCTCAAGGCAGTGTGCGCATCACGCCAGCGCCGATTCAGCGCGAGGCCGCGGCCGGCCATCCGGTTTATTATCTCATGACCGTCGCCAATCTCGGCACGGAGGCAGACACCTTCAACCTTTCGATCTCCGGCAATTTCTGGCCCGTCACCGTGCTCGCCGCGGATACGATCACGAAGATCACGAGCACCAGCACGCTGGCCGCGGGAGGCCAATTCGCGCTCGTGGTGCAGATCGACGTGCCCAACGATGCCGGCCGCGGCGTGCGCGATACCGTGCGCGTGCATGCGGTCTCCGTCACCGATACGAGCGTGCGCGACGCGGCGTTCATCGCCACCACTTCGCTCGGCCCGGCAGCCGATCTTCCTTTCATCGAAAATTTTCCCGCGAACACGCTCAACGCAATGCGCTGGTTGAGTAACGTCGGCCCGGCCATCGTCAACACCGACGCCGCGAATGAACCGAGCGCGCCGTTCGCCGTGAACTTCGATGGCGCAGATCAATCCGGCGATCTCATCGAATCGCAGCCCATCAATCTCAGCCGCAAGCGCGACGTGGTTTTGCAATTTGCCTATGAGCGCGGCGGCAACGGCAACTCGCCGGAGCCGGCGGATGATTTTTTTGTGGAATATTATAATGTCGACGGCGAGTGGCTGCCGTTGCTCGTGCTGCCCGGCGCGGGCGTGGACATGATCAACTTCGCCACCGAATCCGC
>Ga0247727_10002730_pt1 | contig 39897 bp, 38 predicted proteins | sample WisWelCaveWW1625_FD_202498 | JGI IMG/M metagenome (GOLD analysis project Ga0247727, IMG submission 202498) | Biofilm microbial communities from Wishing Well Cave, Virginia, United States - WW16-25 | ecosystem: Environmental > Aquatic > Deep subsurface > Groundwater > Cave microbial mat | place... | reverse complement strand
AAAATCCGTTTGCGTCTGCTTTTGTCGATAGACTATTGTCGCAAGGCATCGAGGTTGATCAGTGGTATGGCCAATCACCTGAGGAATTCTTCGAATCGCTTATGGCAGTGGGAAAACATCTCGATGCTGTTGTGATTGTATTGCCGCATTCATCTACACCGGAACAACACGGTGTGATCAAGTTGCTTTTTGCGACCGCAAAGCACATCGCACAGTTAGTAACAGAAAAGAAACAGTATGATCTTTTCGTCGGGCTCGTGCAGTTTGGTGGTGGAATGTTTGGAAGGGACGGCAACGTGCCTACCTATATCGATACGGCTTGCGGATCGGGTTTGATGAAAAGCTTGTATCTTGAGATGAACTTCGCTTCGACTTGCATCATAGATTTTTCGTCCGATCTGACAATTTCGGATGCCGCGAACATCGCACTTACTGAATTTCAACGTGCGTCCGGTTTTGTTGAAGTGGGGTACACCGCCGATGCGGCCCGCCGGGTACCCGTTATGCGACCGTTTGAATATAAGAAATCTCAGTCATCGATCCTCACGAAAGATGATGTCTTGCTTGTAACCGGTGGCGGGAGAGGAATTGCAGTCGATTGTGCACTGGCAATTGCGCGTGAAAGTGGCTGCAAGGTTGTCTTATTGGGAAGAACAAAGCTCGATGCCAATGGCTCGTCATCTGCTGCTGAGGAGCTTCGTACGACGATGAAAAGATTTCAGGACAATCAGTGTGTTCATCGGTACTATACTTGTGATGTTACTGATCGTTCTTCGGTTCAACAAACAATCGAAGCAATCAACAAAGAGTTTGGAAATATTACAGCAGTACTCCATGCGGCAGGGTCGAACATACCACAGGCAGCACGAAACCTTACACGTGATGCAATTGAAATGACGTTGGCACCCAAGCTTCAGGGTACGGAGAATATTGTGCAGACACTACAGAAGAATTCGGTGAAAATGTTTCTCACCTTTGGTTCCATTATTGGTCAGACGGGAATGCGCGGGGAATGTGCGTATGCGTTTGCCAACGAATGGATGAATCTTAAACTGTTACAGATGCAAGCACAACATCCATCGATGCGCTGCTTGAGTTTGAATTGGTCAGTCTGGTCGGGCTCAGGAATGGGTGAGCGTTTAGGAAGTATTGACGCGCTGATGAGGGAAGGCATTACACCAATCGAAGTTGAGCAGGGCGTTAAAGAATTGTTGCTGCTCATGCAGTGTGAATCTTCCATATCAGAAATTTTGGTTACTGGGAGATTAGGAAATGTTTCCACCAGAACGTTTGGAGAACTGCGCTTGCCATTGTTGCGATTCCTCGAACAGCCGCGAGTGCATTATCCCTGTATTGAGATCATCGCCGAATGTAATCTCTCTGCTGAGAGCGATCCCTATCTTGCAGATCATCTCTTTTCTCAGCGAGATGGCGCTCAACAGGGTATGCAATTGTTCCCGGCAGTCTTTGGCATGGAGGCGATGGTGCAGGTTGCTTCTGTACTCACAGGGAACAACGCATGTGCATTGTTCGAGAAACTTGAGTTTAACCGACCGATCATGGTTCCGCCAGAGAGTAAGACAACGATTCGTTTGATTGCACAAACATCGAGAGAGAATAAGAGTATTGTCGATGTTGCTATTCGCAGCTCTGAGACGAAGTTTGCTATGGATCATTTCCGCGGACGTTGTGTGTTCGAACAGCAACAGGTTGCTGAGCAGATTGCAATACCCTCGATTCCAGCCGAACGATTACCCTTGAATCCGAAGCGAGATTTGTACGGCGGGATGTTGTTCCAAGGTCCAATGTTTCAACATCTAGCCGGATATCGTGAATTATCTGCAACATCGTGCCTGGCAGAGATTGAATCAGGACAATCGCAAGAAGTATTCGGGCGATATTTCCCGCAAGTACTCTTAACCGGAGACCCCACGATCAGAGATGTGTTTCTCCATGCTATTCAACCCTGTGTTCCGGGTAAAATCATTCTACCATTGTCGATAGAAAAGATTCTATGTTTTCAGTCCCTGAGCAAATTCCAACGCCTTCTGCTTTATGCTGTTGAACGAGAGAGAACTGAAGCTGAATATGTGTATGATGTGAAAGTATTCTCTCCGGCAGGGGAATTGGTTGAAGTGATGAACGGCTTTACGTGCAAAGTGATAGGAAAGCGCACAGTCTCTCTTGATGGTACAGATGAAGAAGTTCAGCGTCGTCTCCCTTCTGCTCTTTTGGGACCGTATATTGAACGCAGGCTGCAGGAATTTTATCCAGTATGTTCATTAAGCATCGGTATTGATCTTCACGTGCCTAAGGAGAGGAATTCGAAGGTACCTCATCAAGTAGATGAGAATCGTGAGCAGTATAAACATCGAAAGCAGTCGAGTGATAAAGCACTATCGCAGGCAGTACGAGGGTTGCTCTCACATCTCATGAAGTGCGACATTGCGAGCGATGCATTCAAGATTGTGCATCAAGAAAATGATAAGCAGCTGCTCCAACTTTCACCAGAATTTTATCATCTTCAATCGCAATTAACTCTGTCGGCTTCCCATAGTGATTACCTCACGCTTGCGATCGCGGGGATCGGAAAATGTTCTTGTGATATTGAAGCAGTTGTTCATCGCACAGACGAGGCTTGGGATGATCTCTTAGCGCAAGGAGGAATTGATCTTGCTAATGTTATCCATGAGGAAGTTGGTGAATCGCTTGACATATCAAGAACACGAGTATGGACTATCCTCGAATGCATGAAGAAGACAGGAATGAGTAAGTCAGCATTTCCCGTGTACAGTTCATCGATGGATGACGGCTGGGTCGTTGTTACGATCGGGTCGGGCAAAACCGAACATGTTATTGCAACCCAACATTGTCAGTTAACTTCTCCAGATCAGGATATTGTTATCAGTATCTTAATGCAGCCGACAGTGCATGGTTCACAATTACAACATACGATAGTATTATCTCAGAAAGGTTAATTATGCGTGTTTATGAATATAAACATATCGTTGGTTTCGAAGAGACCAACATGTTGGGCAACGTTTACTTTACGAATTTCTTTAGCTTGCAGGGAAAGTGCAGAGAGATGTTTCTTCGCGATCATGTATCCAGCTTAGTACAGGATCTTCGAGGCGATTTATATCTTGTTACCAGCCGCAGCAGCTGCGACTTTTTTGCAGAGGCATTTGTCTTTGATGAAATCACGGTGCGCATGAGTTTGGTCCAAGTCTCTCAGTCCAGGATCACGATGGGATTTGATTATGTGCGAATACGAGGGGGTAAGGAAGAGCTCTTGGCACGAGGTGAACAGCAGGTCGTGTGTATGCGCCGAGCCGGAGAACGAGTGGAAGCGGTAGAAGTTCCAGCAAATATTTTACATGCACTTAAAGCGTATCAAATCCAGTAATTACGTCTGTATTTGTTGTTTTCCCATGTTGCTAGGGCATTTGGGGTTTATTTTGCCGTGTTACTCGAACCATTCAATTAATAAGTCAGTTATTGACTTTTTAGAGGAATTAGATTATACTACAATATCACTGAAAACCTACTTACGCATAGTTCAGCCGTAGTTCTTAGCCAATATATTTGTATGATATTCATGTTTGTCAAGAGAGAAAAGGAGGGTTACTCATGAGAACCTTCATTAGTACTGTTCTGATCTTGCTGTGTTGCACAAGCATCTTACTTGCGCGCTCGCAAGATTCTAAAAAAGTGGTATCTGATTTTACTATTACTCTTGCAACGCCACCTGCGCCGGTGATAACAGGAACAACTCCCACTTCACCTTCAAACAATGCTTCACCGACAGTTCATGGTACAACGGTGCCCGGAGCTACTGTGAAAATCTACAGAAGTGCCACGTGCACGGGCACGTTTGTTTCGACCATAGCCGATGGATTGGGTAATTTCAGCGCTGTCCTAACCGTAACTCCCAATACAGCTATTGCCATAAGCGCATCAGCAAACGATGGATTGGGAGATTCTCCATGCTCGGGAATTATAGTCTACCAACACGACAACATTGCTCCAGCGACGCCCGTACTTACGGGGACAGTCCCGTCATCGCCCTCAAGCAATGCAGCGCCAACAATTAAAGGGACCGCAGAACCGAACTCGCTTATCAAACTATATTTTAATGGCACCTGCGCTGGTTCGCCCACAGCGAATGGTGTTACCAATGGGAGCGGCATCTTTAGCATTCCAGTCACTGTACCTGCAAATGCAATAACGACAATTACTGCTATTGCAACTGATGCTGCAGGGAATTCATCATCCTGCTCTACCCCGATGACATACACGCACGATGATTTACCTCCCTCTGTGCCTGCGTTCACTGGAACATCTCCTTCCTCTCCAGCAAATAACAACCATCCGCATATTCTCGGAACTGCTGAAGCTGGCTCTCTTGTAAGCATCTACACTGATGATGCATGCACTGATCCACCGACTGCCACCGGCATTGCAGACATTGCTGGTACGTTCGACATACAAGTCGATGTTGCCAATAATTCAACAACTACATTTTATGCTCACGCTGCTGATGTTGCGGATAACGTCTCAACTTGTACGCCCAGCGGCATTATTTTCGTTGAAGACAGCAATCTTCCTACAGGATCGATCTGCGGAACAAAGTATCACGATGTGAATGGCAACGGAATCTATGAACCCGGACTTGGCGAGACGCCATTATCGGGATGGACGATTGTAGCTGTTAGTTCGGAAGGAGATACGCTGACCACAGTGACCGATATCGATGGCAAGTACTGTTTCATCGATGTTACCGATACGGTGTATAAAGTATTTGAAGAGTTGCAAAGCGGTTATATCCAGTCTGGCGGTGAGCCATACTTCACACTTGTCATGCCCGGCGAGTTGGTGGACAGCATCGATTTCGGTAACTTCAAGTCCGGTGAAATTTATGGTATAAAGTATAACGATCTTGATGGTAATGGCAGCAATGATGGTGAGCCCGGCATTGGCGATTGGACGATCTATCTTGCACCCAAAAACATTCCGAACCCAACGATCGATTTCTCTCATGCTACTGCGAGTTTTAATATACAGCTCGATGCTGTGCCGAGTGCACCAGTGACTGGTATACTTGCAGGGAATTTCGGTGATCGTCGGGGGACGTTTGATGTACAATCAAATCAGATCCCCACAGAACTTCTCTCGTTAAATCTTCAATCCACAGCCCCGGTAGTGATTGGCGGTGACCAAGGCTCTATTGGAGTTGTACTATCTCCGGGTAGACAATTTGGTGGGGTTCAAGGTGACGGAAGCAGTCCGGTAAATAGTTTCTTCGATGTCTTCTTGGAATTCGAACTTGTTTCAGTAGGTCCAGGTGGCGGATGTTATGTTGGGCATTCTCCGCTTCACCTCTCTGGAGTGACGAATGGTGTGCCTTTTCCTCAGGGAACACAATGGGCTGGAGGAAACATTCAACTTTTCGATAAGACGACAGGTCAGCCTGTCGGGACATTGGATGAATTTAGGTTAACTGTTGGAGCGCCGGTTTCTATAACAAATCCGATCTATACTAAGACAGATAGTACGGGGAAGTATTGCTTCATGCCACTTCTCCCTGGACCATACAACGTGCGTGAAGTACAACAGCCGTGTTGGGAACAAACAACATCCGATCCTTCTCCGATCACAATTCTCAGTGGCGACAGTCTCACCAATGTCGATTTTGGCAACCGGCAGAGAGAAACACAAATCTGTGTCCTGAAGATTTATGACGCGAACCACAATCAGATTCCTGACGCGGGTGAACCGCCAATGGAAGGAGTGGAATTTGTTCTCACAGGCTTACAGCCGTCGAATGTCTTTTCAGCTTTCACGGATGTTACAGGAAGAGCTTGCTTCAATAATATTCCATCTGATGATTATGTGCTCACGGAGAATGTAACGAGCGGTTATGCTGTGAGTGTACCAAAGTCCGGTTTTATGGCTTTCCAGATCTCGGGCTGTCATGATACAAGCGTGACATGGCTGAATACTGCAGCATTTACCGATTCACTCTTTCGTACCGCAACGGTTGAACAATGGGCAATGGCGGTTGACCAGAAAGGAAAGCGCAAGTCCATCAAGTGTAAGCCCGATAAGGTCGATTTTAAATTCAATCTTGCCTGGAAACTTGATCACTTGAAACTCAAGTTCCCGATGTTCACGCGAGGGGAAGTGCGAGTTGGCAAGGATAAACAACAGTTACCTATTAGGACATGGGACAGTTTGAAGGTAGTTGAACTTGATCTTCCAGGTTTGGACACATCTCAAACTATTCAAATCGACGGTCGCGGTTTCAAAGGAAAGCTCATCTCTGTTTCCTATGAGTGGTCGAGCGGTGGTATTGTGGTGGCGAAAGGGAAGCTGCCCGGTGACAAGACTGTTGATCGACGTGATTCTTTGAAAGCGAATAGCCTGCGTCTTCCTATGCCGAACCTCCACAATGTTGGTGAAGATATTCAACTGCAAGGGGCGTTTCCTTTAACGATTGGCGCTCCTTCTGGTATCGGTTCAGTAATACATTTTAAATACAAGGACGTCCAAAAATCGTTAGTGAAAGACGATCATGGCATCCCGACATTCCATAGAGACTCGGTACATTGTCTTGAATCAGTCAAAGGAAAGCCGGTGACCAAACAATTGAAGGCATATCCGCCAGATATCTTCGGCGGTAATAGATTGTTTGCCGAGGTGCTTGCCTTGAAACTTAACATATTTGCGAGCCAGAGAGGGAAGTTTCCGCCCGGACTGGATACGCTCATTTATGATTACAGTGGAATAGAACCGGGTCATCCTTTGAACGGCAAGTCCATAGGAGAGATTTGTCGTCAAGCTGATATAATCTTAGGCTGCGGCTTAGATCCAAAAGGGTATGGCTTATCGCCCATTGATTATTACATCGTGGTCCATAGGATCAATAGTGCTTTTGGTAGTTCCGTTGTCGATACGATATCGTGGAGTTGCTCGAAGTTAGTATTGAAAGGTGTGAAGTCATTGAAAGATGTTCCGTGGCTTTATGCAAACCCGGGCGCTGTGCACAATGTTACAGTGCCGCTCCTATCCACGGAACCGGAACCGAGTTCGTTCTTCTTGTCACAGAATTTTCCGAACCCGTTCAACCCGACGACCACAATCAAGTTTGAGTTGTTGGAACCTGCTCTTGTGACATTGAAAATCTATAATACCCTCGGTCAGGAAGTTGCATCGCTGCTCGATGAGGAATTATTGTACGATGGTTCGGAAGAGGTAGAGTTTGATGCGAGCAAATTGCCGTCAGGTGTGTATTTCTACCGTATTATTGCACAGGGTATCGGCGATGAGGAAGAGGGCATCATCGGCAAACGGCATGTTGAAGTAAAGAAGATGCTCCTTGTCAAATAAGAAGGCTATGATAAACAAGGAGTCCCGTCCCGCCTTTGGCGGGATTGCGGGAATGTTGCTTAAGTAATTGTATTGTTAGATACGTGGATGTACAAGTGAAAAATGTACAAAAGCCGATGATTGAAATGTCATCGGCTTTTTGCTTTTATCTCCCTTTTTCCCTACCTTTTATTAGATTTTTACTTCACATTCGACAATTTTATGCTCGAACAATATATTCCCGTAGGCATCATGATTATCTTCGCTATAGCATTTGCTGTGGTGATGTCGAAAGCAAGCGAATGGTTTGGACCGAAGAATCCTACCGATCAAAAACTCTCCACGTACGAGAGCGGTATGGAGCCTGTGCGTACAGCTCACGAACGCGTTTCAGTGAAATATTATCTTGTGGCGATGCTGTTTATTATTTTTGATATCGAAGTTGTCTTCTTGTATCCATGGGCTGTCAATTTTAAGATGCTGGGCTTATTCGGATTAGTCGAGATGTTTATCTTTATCGCCATCCTTATGCTCGGGTATCTCTATGTATGGAAGAAGGGTGTGTTACAATGGGATTAGATGTAAGCAAAGACAGTTTTTTTACGACGAAGCTTGACGACATCATTGGCTGGGCGCGCAAGAATTCGCTCTGGCCCATGCCGATGGGGATTTCCTGTTGTGCAATTGAAATGATGGCATTCGCCGGACCTCGTACCGATGTCTCGCGCTTCGGGTCTGAGGCGTTTCGTTTTTCTCCGCGTCAAAGCGATCTTATGATCGTTGCAGGAACGGTGACGTACAAAATGTCGCATGTTGTCAGAAAAATTTATGATCAAATGCCTGATCCTAAGTGGGTGATAGCGATGGGTGCATGCACATCATCCGGTGGAATGTATCGCTCCTATTCCGTCGTTCAGGGGATTGATTTATTTATTCCTGTTGATGTGTATGTTGCTGGCTGCCCGCCTCGACCGGATAATTTGCTCCGTGGCTTGATGGAAGTACAAGCAAAGATTACGAGGGGCGAGAAACCAGGACAAAAAGAAAAGATTTACGTCCCCGAACACGCGTAATCCGATGAAAGAGATTATCCTTGAAAAACTGAACGTACAGTTCAGCACCGCCATCGAATCTGTTAACGAGTATCGCGGAGAATTAACAATCATCGTAAAGAAGCCGAAGATTAGAGATATCTGCTTTCTCCTTCGCGACGACCCTCAGTTACAATTTGATTCTCTTCGCGATGTATGTGGCGCCGATTATTATCGGCACGATGACAGATTTGAAGTCATCTATAACCTTTATTCTATTCCCAACAAATTCCGTTTGCGATTAAAGGTACGTATGAGTGAATCGGATATCCACGTTGATTCCGTGGTGCCGGTATGGTCAACGGCGGATTGGGAGGAACGCGAGACGTATGATATGTTCGGCATCATCTTCGACGGACATCCTGATATGCGCCGCATTTATATGCCGGAGGAATTTGAATATTATCCTTTGCGAAAAGATTTTCCTCTGATGGGCATTCCCGGATCGCTTCCGCTTCCCCGAAAGTAAGTAAACGATATTTTTATGGACACTTCTCTACAAGATCCGAAACAGAAAATTCTCCGTGCGCTCGAAGATCAGGATACAAATATTACATTTGATGATCCGCTCGAACATGATATGGTACTCAACATGGGACCTCAGCATCCTGCGACGCATGGGGTACTACGTCTGCTTGTGCGCCTTGATGGTGAGACGATAGTTTCCGCCGTCCCTGATTTAGGATATCTGCACCGGGGATACGAGAAGATAGCGGAAAATTGTTCGTTCCATGAATTTATCCCTCATACAGATCGTCTTGATTATCTTTCTCCATTAGCCAATAACGTTGCCTATACGCTTGCCGTTGAGAAGTTAGCTGGACTCGAAGCACCAGTACGTGCACAGTATATACGGGTAATTTGTGCCGAGCTTGCACGACTTGCCGGTCATTTGGTATGGATTGGTACCCAGGCGATGGATGTCGGTGCTGTCACTGTCTTGTTGTGGGGATTTCGTGAACGCGAGAAAATTCAGGATATATGGGATTTGTTGACAGGCGTTCGCTTTACCACAAGCTTTACGCGCATCGGTGGATTGGCGCAGGATATGAGCGCTGAAGTATCTGCGGCTATAAAGAAATTTTTAGATCAGTTTCCTGAGAGTTTGGATGAATGCGAAAAGCTTCTTATTAAAAACCGGATTTTCATCGATCGTTGTGAAGGTGTTGGCTATATCTCAAAGGAACGGGCAATTAATATTGGATTAACAGGTCCTGCGTTACGAGCGTGTGGTGTTGAACACGACCTCCGTAAGGACGAACCGTATCTCGTGTACCAGAACATTGATTTCGATATCCCGACATACACCGATGGTGACACGCTTGCACGATTTTATGTACGGATGGAAGAGATGCGACAAAGCGTGAAGATCCTATTGCAAGCGTTGGGAAAAATTCCTCAAGGTCCTATAAACGCGAGCGAACCAAAGCGTGTTCTTCCACAAAAAGAGCGCACGTATGGTAAAATGGAAGAGCTTATCCATGATTTTATGATTGTGAACTTTGGGATCAATCCTCCCATCGGTGAAGTGTATCATGCAATTGAAGGATCTAAAGGAGAGTTGGGGTTTTATATTGTAAGTCATGGCGAAGGACATCCCTGGCGGCTGAAAATTCGATCACCGTCATTTGTCAATCTTCAGGTTCTCCCGGTGATGCTGAAAGGCGGCATGATATCAGATCTCGTCGCCATTATCGGCAGTATCGATCCGGTTATGGGAGAGGCAGATAAATAAATGTTTACACAAGAGAATCTCAAAAAGTTAGAGGAACTGAAGAAGCGTTATCCCACCACTAAAGCTTTGACGTTGCCCGTACTTTGGATGGCACAAGAACAGTTTGGGTGGATATCGCCCGATACAATGAAGTATGTTGCCGAGCTGCTAAGCCTTCCTGTCGGACATATCTATGGAGTGGTGACATTTTATACGATGTTCAACACGAAACCAGTTGGCAAATACCACCTCCAAGTTTGTACGAATGTTTCATGCCAGCTGCGTGGCGCCGAGCATTTGACAGACCATCTATGTCATCGACTTGGTGTAGCTATCGGTGAAACGACAACCGATAAGAAATTTACTATCACAGAAGTTGAGTGCCTTGGCTCTTGTGGTACAGCTCCGATGATGCAAGTGAATGACGATTATGTCGAAAATCTCACCGATGAGAAGGTAGATAAATTTCTTGCCGAATGTAAATAAATCATGACGACACCAAAGTTTATTCTTCCGGATATACCTGATCTTCATCGCATTGAAGTGTATGAACAGCATCATGGTTATCAGGCGCTTCGCAAAGCCCTTGGTATGAAACCTAATGATGTTATTGAAGAGGTAAAAAAATCAAACCTGCGTGGACGGGGTGGTGCATGCTTCCCGACTGGACTGAAATGGAGCTTCATGCCGAAACAATCTACAAAGCCGAAATACTTATGCGCCAATGGCGATGAAAGTGAGCCCGGGACGTTCAAAGACAGGCAGATTTTTGAGTTTAACCCACATCTCTTTATCGAAGGATCTGTTATCGCTGCCTATGCTATGGGAATAAAGGCAATCTACGTGTACGTTCGCGGCGAGTATGCGAAATGGGTAACAATGCTGCAACATGCTATCGACGATGCCTATGCTCATAATTATATTGGAAGCAATATTTTTGGGTCAGGGTTCAACACGGAACTGTATATTCACAAAGGAGCTGGCGCATACATTTGCGGCGAAGAATCAGCGCTGATGAATTCAATAGAGGGGGATCGCGGATATCCCCGCGTGAAGCCGCCATTTCCTGCACAGTATGGACTGTGGGGTTGCCCGACGACAATCAATAATATTGAAACCCTTGCTAACATTCCTGTAATTCTCAATATAGGCTGGGAAGCATTCTCAAAAATCGGCGCGCCGAAACAGCCCGGCACATTATTATATGGTATCAGCGGACATGTGAATAAACCGGGTGTGTATGAATTGCCAACCGGCGTGCTGCTTACGGATATTATCTATAATTATGCAGGCGGCGTTCCGAGTAATAAAAAAATCAAAGCTGTTATTCCCGGAGGCTCATCGACAATGTGGTTAAAGGGAGAAGAGATTGATGGTGTGAAAATGGACGCTGATTCGCTCAAAGCAGTCGGTACATCGATTGGCACTGCCGGCGTCATAATTATGGATGAAGATACAGATATCCTGAAAGTGCTTACAAGAATTACGCACTTCTATTACCATGAATCGTGCGGGCAGTGTACACCCTGTCGTGAAGGATGTGGATGGATGGAGAAAATTCTCAAACGATTTATTGCTGGTGAAGGAACTATGCAGGATGTTGATCTTCTTCTCGACATTGCGAATAACATCGAAGGTAATACTATCTGTGCGCTTGGCGACGCAGCCGCCTGGCCCATCCAAAGCTTTATCAAGAAATTCCGTGGCGAGTTCGAACGTCGTGTAAAGAAGGCTCCTCCAGAAAAGAAATATGTTCCTCCTCCACACCTTGTAACATTACAAGCTTAGTTGTTCTGCGCGCCCTCCAGTATCCAGCGTCTCATTCCTTTGATTTGATTCTCAGATAATGCCGAGCGTGGCGGTGGAGGCATTCGCGATCCTGCAGCTCTTCCTTCAATTTTAGCTATAATGTAACTTGCGTTAGGATCTGTCGGGACGATAATGCCTACTCGATCGGTGGCTTGTTGATAACTTTCGAAACTAAGGTCAGCAGCAGGTGCTTCTCCTGCATGACATCCTCCAGGTATAGCACAACCACGATTAAATAGTGGCTGTACATATCTGCTGTAACTAATATTTGAATCAGGAAAAACGATATCTATCGGACCCGTGTCGACGAGATCATCCTTGCAACTGAGTAACACACCTGATAAAACAATAAGGAAAAAATTTAATCCAATAATACTTTTGTGATTCATTAGCCTATATGACCGTATAATGAGAATTGATTGCAATTATGTTTTTACTATTACCATCGTAACATCATCGTGTTGTTCAGCGGTTCCTTGAAATTGTTTTACTGCATTAATTACTGAACATTGAAGATCGTGTGCTGTCATGGTAGTGTGACGATATTGGCGAGATTAAGTTGAGAAGCCCGTTCTTACCTTGGATTGGTAACCAGGCACATTCATCATTGCTTGTGACCTTAAAGATCATCACATCAAGAAGACGTACTGTACAAACCGCTAAAGCAAGGATAGCCCCAATTGTATAGATAATACTAATACTTCTGGCTGATAAGCTATTAAACGGATTTCTCATAGAAAGAAAATAACAAAAGGTGCCTATAAAAGCAACGAAATTAGGTGAATTTTAGTTGATTCCTTGAAACATTCTTAGTATATTATTCGAAGCTTCACTGTGTAAGTTCCGTATTATTTTATCTGGGGCTGTAGCTCAGTTGGGAGAGCGCGTGAATGGCATTCACGAGGTCGAGGGTTCGATCCCCTTCAGCTCCACGACACAGTTCGGTAAGTAAAATATATGATTTGTTAACTGCTTGCAGTAAAGATCGTTATCATGTTGTTATCCTCGCTGCTAATTCCTTTTCAATCATATTGGTATTTGATTTTCAATGGGTAAACGAGTAAAAGAGTTTCAATCTTTTAGAATAAAAATGAATGAGCGTATCCTGAAACAGGATCATCGTGCTATCAAGCGATTTTTTAGTGTGGATACGCTTACCTACGAACCGGGAACGTTAGATGTAAAGACGAAGGAGATGTTAGGACTTGTTGCTTCTATGGTGTTGCGATGCGATGATTGTATTTCATACCATATCATTCAATGTAAAGAGCAAGGCGTTACTAATGAAGAAATGTTTGACATCTTCAGTGTTGCTCTTACGGTCGGAGGATCAATAGTCATTCCGCATTTGCGTAGAGCAGTTGCCTTTCTTGATGAATTGAAGGAAGCATGAGTATTGATCTTCATGTTACGTATTAACTGCGTATGAAACGAGATTATCGAATTTTGCATAAATACTAATAACCATCTTTACTATCACAACATTAGTAGGATATTGCTATGGCGTACATTGTTTGCGAACCATGTCATGATTGTAAGTATACCGATTGTGTTGAAGTTTGTCCGGTCGACTGCTTTTATGAAGATGACCGTATGTTATATATTCATCCCGATGAATGTATTGACTGCGGCGCCTGTATTCCTGAATGTCCGGTTGAAGCCATTTTTGCTGAAGCAGATGTTCCGGAGCAGTGGAAAGAATGGATACCTATTAATTACGAACGTGGCAGGAGTGGAAGCACTCAGATCACACACAAGAAAGATCCTTTAGCCGGAACAACTGGCAAAGAGTGTAAAAAGAAATAAGAATTTATCATAGGTAGCGAAGTCAACGAGATTATTTCTGACAATCTCAATATTTCATGATTTTTTTGTATGGAAGTCTACATAAGTCATTATAGGTGTTTATTTATGTCGGATGGTTATTATAGTATCTGGCCTGATGAAATGTAAATCAGTTTTTATGAAGACTACTACAGATACCCACCTTGGAAATCCGCAAGAATTATTATTCACTTTATCTCATCATTCGTATGATGTTGTTATTATCGCCGATAATAATAGAAGGATAATTTATGCCAATCCAACGGCATGTCAGAAAACTGGATATAAACTAAAGGAGCTCATTGGTCAAAAGGTGTTACTCCTCTATCGAGAAGTAGACCAAGCAAAGTACACATCGAAAATTTTTCACAAACTTCGTCGTTCAGGAAAATGGACTGGAGAAGTGGAAGTACGAAAAAAAAATGGCACTACGTTTTGGACTGATACTGTGGTAGCAATGTATTATGATAAACAGGGAAAGCCTGCTGGCACGATAGGCATAGGACGAGACATCACCAATGATAAGCTGTTGTCGCAACGATTAATGGAAGAAGATAATCGTCTGCAGAGCGTCATTGAATCCATGGGGGATGCTGTTTGTGTGTGTGATAAACAAGGGAAAATTTTGATGGTGAATAGTGCGCACAGTAGTATGCTTGGCTATGGAAAAGATGAACTTGTAGGAGTGAAGCCGCCATATCCTTGGATCGATGCAAATGATATAGATAAAACAAAAACGATGTTCAGAAAGGTTAAAAAAGAAAAGTCGGTAAAAAATATATCCCTTGTGTGGCGACGCCGCGATAATGACCGTTTGAAGGTAAGTGCTGCAATGTCACGCTATGTAGATCCTCTTCACGGGATTGATGGCCAGGTCTGTACTTATCGTGACGTGACAAACGTGGATTATACAGAAGACCTGAGCAAAGCAAATGAGCAGATACAACGATTAATGTTCAACGTGAAGCAAAAGACACTGCGGCTCGAGACACTTGAAGAAACCAATACATTAGTGCTTCATCAGGCCGATGTAGCCAAGATTTTTCAGGAGATTACAAACGGTGTAAAAAAACTCGTCCATCATGATCTTGCCGGTATCTATGTCTATGATGCAAAACAAGAGAGCCTAGTCCCTCATACACTTTCAAAGCAAACTGCATTTTCACGAAAGCTTGCGAAATTCCCACTACGAATGGGACAAGGAATTATTGGAGAAGCAGCTGTTTCTGGTGAAATGGTTTGGCTCAATAACGCACAATATGATCCACGATCAAAGTATCCTGAGGGTATGAAGCCTGAACGAGAACATTTTATTGCCGTGCCTCTTAAGGGGAAAGATTCAATATTTGGAATTTTGGTAGTTGCACGCAACAGTAATCCAGGTTTTATCGAAGAAGAAGCAGAAGTCATTGAGTCTTTTGCAGACGCAGCAAGCGTTGCCCTAGAGAATGTTAGGATGATTCATTTGCTAACTAGGGAACAGCAGAACCTTTCTAAAACATTATTTGTTGATGTTGTCGATCTTCTTAACAATGTAAGAAAAACCAAATATAGAACCAGTAGTCAATCCTTGTTGAAAGCAGACAAGCATAATCCTTCCTTTTCTAAAGGAAGTTAACGTATTAGCATTATTTATCACATTAAAGAGCATTTGTAGTGTTCATTCGTACAATAATTGCATACTGAATAGAAGTGATGATAAAAGGGAACTACTGCCATGGAAGTGTTTAGATTTCTCGGCTTGAATATTGGAATTGTGGGAGTGGTAGTTCTTGTTGTATTTATTTACTTAATAGTTCTTATCAATAAACGAAGGACAAGAAAATTTCTTCATGATGCTGATGATAAGAATGCTCATACGTGATTTTTCAATTCGATGTGTCTATATTATTACAAAGCCTTTCAATCATTTAGGAAAGGCTTTATAGTTTCAAGTGGTTGCACGTATGCTTTCACATTGTTATATTGATGCGTTATTCTATAATAACATTTAGAGATATATGATTGTAATGAAATTTGGCGGTACATCAACACAAGATGCCGCTGCCATTGCCAATGTTGTACAAATTGTGAAATCGCATCTTACTCAGAAGCCTATTATAGTAATTTCTGCGATTGCACAAGCCACAAACACTCTTGAGAATGCTGGTAGATTAGCGTCGGAAGGCGAACCCGATAAAGCGATTGAACTTATTAAAGCACTAATTAATCGGCACATTATTATTATTAATGAGCGAATAAATAATCAGCAGCATAACATAGCATTACGCCAGGTATTTGCATCGGCATTAAATGAATTAGAAGAACTTATCCGGGGTGTTGCAATCTTGCATGAATTGACGCCTCGTTCACTGGACGTATTTTACAGCTACGGGGAAATTCTCTCATCTCATATTGTCACTGCCGCACTCCAAGAGGAGGGCATAGAAGCGTTATGGCTTGACACAAAGGAGTTTATGATCACTGACGATAACTATAATCGAGCGCAGCCGATGATGGAAATAGTAGAGAAGAGGTTGAATATGCTGGCATTGCCGCTTATTCAGCGCGGGGTTGTTCCGGTGACGCAGGGATATATCGGTGTAACAACTTCAGGTCGACGAACAACAATGGGTCGAGAGAGTTCAGACTATTCAGCCGCAGTGATTGGAGCAGCGCTCAGTGTAAATGATATTCAAATTTGGACTGATGTTGACGGTGTCCTTACGGCAGATCCTCGTGTGGTACAATCGCCCATGAAAGTAAATATCCTCTCGTTCGAAGAGGCATATGAGTTATCATTCTTTGGTGCAAAAGTACTGCACCCGAATACAATGCTTCCCGCGATTGAGAAAAATATCCCTATTCACGTCTATAATTCTCGTCATCCGAGCCGTTCCGGCACGCTTGTGACAAACAGTCATTCTTCGACAGACGCAGTTGTAAAATCAATCGCTTATAAACGAAATATTATTGTTCTTACAATTAAACCAAGAAAACGTTTCAGTCAATATATTTTTTGGGAACACTTGTATAGTATACTGACGAAGTACGCTGTCGGCGCAAATCTTACTACAACTTCAGAGTATAGCATTGCAATTGCCATTGATGCAAAAAACAATATTGAAGCAGTAATACATGAAATAGAAAGCCTTGGCATCCTAAGCATTGAAGAGAACATGGGAATTCTTTGTCTCGTTGGCTCGAATCTTAGGAATTCTCCCCATTTTCTGCGCCGGCTTTTAACAGCGATGTCAGATATCAACATCGCGATGATTTCTTTTGGTGCATCTGCTTCGAGTGTAAGTATTCTTATTGAAGACGAACGAGTCGTTGAGGCAGTCAAAAATGTTCATACGGAATTCTTTTCTCCAAAGCCTGAAGGCATAATATTTGAATCTCTTGATGTGGCGGCGGCTATCTAAAGCACTGCAATGATCCGATGTTCCTTTCTCATGCGATAAATAAGATACTGGGCTTGATTGTATTGCGAATAACGCATCTCAATTTGTATCAATGAACATCGATCACTCAAAAATCAATAAGATACTCGTTATCAAATTGCGGGCAATTGGAGATGTCCTGCTTTCGACAATTGTATTAAAGAATCTCCGTAGTGCATTTCCGAATGCGCACATAGATTTTTTGACTGAAAAGCCGAGCCGTGAAGTGGTTGAGGGTAATCCGATTCTTGATTCTATTATTGTATTCGATAATAAACATCAACATGGTTTATCCCTGTTAGCAAAAGTGCGATGGCAGCATTATGATCTCGTCATAGATCTCTTTGGTAATCCCCGGAGTGCCATTGTTACATGGTTCAGTGGCGCGAGATATCGTGTAGGATATAGGCTTAAATGGCGACAATATTGTTACAATATCGTCGTTGAGCCAAGAGGTGGAGAAGTCCATAATGCTGAATTTAATCTTGATGCACTGCATGCGATAGGTGTTTCTGTTCATGATAGATCGATTGCATTTTTTCTTGATAGCGAAGCAGAACAGTTTGCGGAACGTTTTTTTTCTGAGGCAGGATTACAAGACAAATTTGTTATAGCACTTAACCCTGGAGGTGGCTGGTATACGAAACGCTGGCGCCTTTCACAATTTGCCGAGTTGGCAGATATGATTACCAGGGAGTATAATGCTGTGATACTTCTTATTTGGGGTCCTGGTGAGGAAGCCGATGTACAATTGATTCAATCACTGATGCGTTCGAAATCAATCATAATACCGCGAACGAATCTGAAGCAGCTTGCTGCTCTGTTAAAGCGTTCTTCAATCCTCGTAACAAATGACTCAGGTCCGATGCATATTGCCGCTTCGATTGGAACACCAATTATTGCTATTTTTGGACCAACAAACCCTGAATTACAGGGTCCCTATAATGTAGAATGTGAGATTGTCCAACATCAACAACTTGTTTGTCTGGGGTGCAATTTTACAGAATGCCCAATTGGTAATCTTTGTATGGAGGAATTGTCTGCAGTCGAAGTCTTCCGTTGGTTTAAAGTCCTGATGACTCGATGAAACTTGGAAATGAAATTATAATATGAAAAGGAAAACACGAAAGCAGAAGCAGAACAAGCTACAAAAAAAGATTGCTGTACCGGATTGTAGACATTTCACTGGTTACAAGCCATGCTTTCCAGAGACATCTTGTATTGATGAATGTGTTGATCCTCAGCCGTATGGTACACGCATATTGATCGTGAATCTTGAAGCGATGGGGAATGTCCTTGTCACAACAAGCCTGTTGGCTGCTGTCAAGCGAACATACCCGCAAAACACTATTTCATGGATCACACTGAAGAATGCTTATCGATTGCTTGATAACAACCCATATATCGACAAGGTCTATGTCTGGGAGCCGGAGAGTTGGTTAAAATTGCAAGCAATGCAGTTTGATGTTGTGATGAACATTGATAAAGCAGTTAACTCGTGTGCCTTTATTATGTCGTTACATGCCAAAGAGAAACTAGGATATGGATTAAACGAGAATGGCATTATTATTCCACTTAACGAAGAAGCTGAATATAATTATCGCCTCGGGTTGGATGACGAGCTAAAATTTCGTATCAATCAGAAGCCAAATACACAGCTTCTCACCGAAGCAATGGGATTAACCTACAAGCGCGATGAGTATGTTCTTCAACTGAGTAAAGAAGAAGAAATATTTTGCAATACATACAAACAACAATTGGGGGTTTACCAGACTCCAGTTTCCTCATCTCATATTGTAGTTGGTTTCAATACCGGATGCTCTTTATTATATCCTAACAAAAAGATGACAATAGATCAACACGTCATTTTAATCAATGAGCTTGCTAAGAGACAAGGATTGCATTTAGTGTTACTGGGTGGTCCTGAAGATACTGAAAGGAATGCTGAAATAGTTCGACAAGTCGGTCATAAGGTTATTGCAACGCCTACATCAGAAGGTTTACGACGCGGTATTTGCTATGAGAATATCTGTGATGTTATCATTTCCGGCGATTCGTTCGGTATGCATGTGGCGATAGGGTTGAAAAAATATGTGATTGTGTGGTTTGGTGTTAGCTGTCCACAAGAAATTGATCTTTATCAGCGCGGAGTGAAGCTTATCCCCGAAGGCCTGGTTTGTTCTCCATGCTGGAAGAAAGAATGCCCCTATCATCTTGAATGTATTCAAATGATTGATCTGGATCGTATCGTAAAGGAAGTTGAAATTTTTAAGGACAAAACACTCATGCTGGATAAATAACCTAGATTTATGTAAAACAACGATTGTTGTTTTGGAGAGAAAAAGATTTATTCGTATATTTTTAATTACATCTCCATTATTATCAATAATAATTCAAAAAGGGGTAAAAATGAAAATCTTTAATAGACTTATAGTCTTGTTCTTCTTGTTAGTGTCGGGATTACAACAGTTACATGCAGAATCCTTCACTGTTGACCGCGGTCATTCGGCTGTTGGGTTTTCCATTCGACATCTTATTAGTACTGTCCATGGACGTTTTACAAGATTTACCGGTAAGATAGAATATGATTCGAGTGATATTTCCAAATTTTCAATTGAAATGGTTATTCAGGATAGCAGTATTAATACAGATCATGAGCGAAGAGATCAACATTTGCGCAGTCAGGATTTCTTTTGGGTCGATTCCTTTCCAACCATAACGTTTAAGAGTACAAAGGCATACCAAAAAGATAAGCAATTCTATGTTGATGGTGATTTCACCATGCGTGGAATAACGAAGAATATTTCTGTGCCATTCGAAGTGGTTGGTACTTTGGGATCGTGAGAGAATACAGTTCTCGGACTTCACGCAACGTTTGTCATTGATCGTACGGAGTTTGGTGTCAAGTGGAATAATCCGCTTGAAGCTGGTGGATTTGTTCTTGGAAATAATGTTACTATCAATATTGATATTGAAGCACGCAAGCCCCGTCCGCCGCGCCAATAAGAGAAAAACAGCTTAAAAAGAAAAACCTCCGTCGTGTCGAACAACGGAGGTTTTTTTCTTTCATCAATACTACTACTACTTGGACTTTTTATCTTTCTCCTGATATTCCTCCCACGACATCGACTTAAAATGATCTTCTCCTATATATTTGATGATTGGAAGGAAGCGCTCAGCGTTTACATAGCCGGGCAGTAAGTTGATTGCTTCCGCATCAGAATCAAAAAAAATTATTGCAGGATAACCGGTGACTCCAAAATATTGAGCTAAACTTGTTTCGGTATAGGATTTGTCTTTGTAATTGATTTTTGCATTCGACTCAGCATTGAGCTTGATTGCGATATATTCCTTATTCAAATATTCAATAACCTTTTCATTCCCATAGGTATCTTTATCTAATCGTTTGCACCATCCACACCAATCGGTATATACGTCGAGCATAATTTTCTTATTGTTCTTTTTTGCTTCTTCAAAACCGGCATCAAAAGTTCTCCATTTTAGTTCTATTTTCTCCCCTGCAAATGCAGTGAGAGATATAAATAACAGAACCAAAATAAAACTTATAATAATCGTTTCATAAACTTCCCTTATTATTGTCCTAACTCATTTAACAGTAACCATGCATGGTGCGTTCCTATAATTTAAGGAAATTCTATCCCTAATGAAAACGTATGAGTAGCACCTAGGTCATATTTAAATGGAACAAATGCGTAATCTACGTATAATAATCCATACCGAACTCCTACACCACCCGAAATACTCTTTGCTTCATAATCTGTCTGATATCCTGCACGGATGGCAAAAGTATGACGATAATTGAATTCTGTTCCCAGGTGCCAGTGAGTTTTGCTGTCGCCACTAAATGATACAATATCAGACGAGAGCGTCAAAGCTCCGTCAACATCTTGTAAGAGAGTCTCATATGCACCCCCAAAACGAACAACTGTCGGTAGTTTCGAACTCGTTTTATCAAGTTCGTTGATAGAACCAAGATTGCTGATTACAATTGCAAGGCGTACGTCCCAAGGTGTGGTGTAGAGCCCGCCAAGGTCAATTGCAAACCCGGAAGCCACATCGACTAAGATTTTCTCGTAAATGAATTTTCCTGTCGCACCGATACTAAGATTGGGATCGATTGTATATGCCGCGGAAATTCCAATAGATGTATTACGAGCGGTGAATGTTCCCAAGGGGGGACCAGGTACGGATCGCAACTCAATATTGCTAATACTCGTTGCGTTAACTCCTACGCCGAATGAAAATTCATTCCATGATGTTGTAGCGCCAAAAAATTCAGTCTTCGTGTCTTGAATCCATTCTTTATGCATGAGGAGAATCTGCGATGATGTGGATAATCTTAATGCTGCTGGATTGTAGAAAGTGGCAGTCGGGTCAGATGCAAGTGCTGAATACGCTTCTCCCATGCTAAGCGCTCTACCGCCTACGCCAAGTTTTAGGTACGTCAAACCAGTTGAACCTGTTTGTGCAAACGTTGGTTGCAATGTAATTAGCAAGAGCGTGGTTATGCTTAGGAATATTTTTGTCATTGTTAAAATGCTACAGTCAAAGTAATGATGTGCATGCCATGTGGTGCGAAGCCTTCAACGACATAGGCATAATTCACTGCGGGTGCCCATCCATTAAACGAATTTTTCACAGTAAATCCAAACGATGGTTTTACACCTGTCGCATTATCACTCAGTTCCCATCGATCCATTCCTCCTCGCAGATAAAAATTTTCTGTCATCATATACTCAGCACCGATACGAATGATATCTATCTTATCGGATGAATGCTCGAACTCAGCATCGACGATAGCGTTGATGGTAGGAATTTTGTAGGAGGCAGCAACGCGGTACAAGGTAGGAAATTTATCTTCCGTCGTTTTTCCGTTTTGACTGTAAATCGATTTTGTGTCCCACTTGTATTTTGAACCAAGATCCTGGGCAACAAGACCAAGATTGAGTTCATCCGTAGCTTTGATAAACGCTCCTGCATCAAATCCTACAGTCGAAGTCGTAACTTCATCAAACAACTTGCTGTAATAAAGTTTAATCGTTACACCGAGCGAGACCCGTTCATCTACCCGATTAGAAAACGAGAGATAAAACTGATTTTCCATTGTAGAGTAATCTTCCGTATGATATCCGTCGTTATCTCTCCCGTCAATATTTCTAACACCGGCATTAATAATACCTATGGAGAGGCCAGCATGAGGTGGTAGCGCTTGTGTATAGCTAATAAAGTTCAGGTATCGATCAAATGAGAGAATACCAAACGTTGCGGAGCCTGTACGTTGTTCTGAAAAGGAAGAGAGGGCGGGGTTGTAATATGAACTAATTGCTCCAGTATTTATTGCAGACATGGCGTTTCCCATACCCATACCTCGCGCGCCAAACCCTAAACGTGCAAATGCACCTGCTTTCCCTGTGCTTTGAGCAAAACTAGATGAGGAAAAAAGTACAATAAATATAAAACAGTATGTTAAATTCTTTTTCAAATTATTGAAGGACTAATATTTTACCAAATGCTTCTGTATTTCCCATGTTAATTCGATAAAAGTAAACGCCATTGGCTACGATCTTGCCTTCATCATTACGCCCATCCCAGATTTCGTCGTGTTCTATTCCGGCTATCCTCGAAGCTGAATGTATCAATGTTCGTACGCGATTCATACCGAAGTCAAAAATATCAATACCGATATTGGATGCTGTAGCATAATAATGGATCCTTACAACTTCACTACTTGGTGCGAAGGGATTAGGATATGCATAGGAAACTCCTGAGTTACCAACTTGTTGGTACGCACGATAGATTTTCCAGGAAGCGCCAAATTGATTTGCTGTATTATCAATTGTACTTGCAAGTCCATCGCCTGTTCCTACAAATACTGTATCTCCGAGTACGTTTACTGAGAACACTTGTGGAGAAGAAATAATTTGTCTGTTCAAAGGATCGGAGATAGAAGAAACTTTTGCGAAATTCAATCCTCCGTCTGCCGTACGATAGATGCCATCGTCAGTGGCGATGTACGCGATAGAATCTTTAAATGCAAAATCGTATGCTTTGATGTCGTGTAAAAGATTCGTCCACGTTCTTCCACCGTCATCCGTATAACTGACGCCAAATTTCTCGTCTTGGCCTTCTGCTCTCCAATTTGTTGTCCACACGCGGCTGATTCCGGGGAGTTGTTGTCGGTCAACAGCAATGACCCAGTTTCCTAAAATACCTGCAGTTTGATTTTGATGATTGAATTTTGTCCAACTTCGCCCGCCGTCTGTGGATTTATTTACTCCTCCAGCAGTGCCGCACCAGATGGTGTCATCATCGATTGCATAAACAGCAAATGCTAAGAAGTTGTTATTCCTGCGAGGATCAAAACGTTGGAAGATGCGACGTAGCTTGAGTGTATCACTTGCCGCATACGTCCATAATGTATCATTAGGTGTAATAGTGTTGCGGCTGTCAGGGGGAAGTAGAATTCGCTGCCATGTCTGACCATCGTCTGTAGTTTTACGGAGTCCGCTCGCCCAACTTGCTATCCAGACTGTGTTCGAAGAAAATGAAACATCAAATGTTACATTCTGTTCAGGAACAATAACGGGCAGCATCCAAAGCGAATCATTTATTCCATACGATAAGATACTGTCTCCGCGTTGATCAAGTGTTTGATTCACATGTTGCCATGTAAATCCATTATCTGTTGAAAACGTATATCCGCTGCCTGTTTGGACACTGCCGCCATCTAATTCTTTATCATAACCGGTGGCAGTCCAAACGCGATTTTTACTAACTGCCAATGCAAAAATACCATCATTTGCGAATGAAGAGTTTTCTCTGAAGCTTTCCCACGATTTACCAGTGTTCGTACTCTTTGCTAAACCCTTGCTTGTACCTATCCAAAGAACTGAATCCAAAACATTGATCTGTGATACACTGTTGCTTGGAGGTGTTGATGTATTTACGGTTGCGCTATTAAGTTTGAAATGTTTTAGAAGCGTAACTTGAGCAACAAGCACGCACTTGCAACTTAACGTCAAAAACAACAGAGTGAATGATAAATTAATGACTGATTTCACAATGTCTACGGAATGATAGTAATAGTGTGAGTTAATGAATCACTCAGAATGCCAGCTTTATCTTTTGCTTGAAAAAGAAATACTTGATCTCCAAGCAATGCAGTCGAGTCTATTCTGACAGTACGAGAAAAAATTCCATCTCCAGCGAACCTATCACCGCTTATCAATTGACTGCCATCATCAAACAACGATATCATATTGGAAGAAGATGGAGAAATTCTTTTGAAAAAAACCTGTTCAATATCACTATAACCATCTGAATCGTTTACCGTCAAAGTAAACTGTACCAATGTAAATCCAGTACTTGGGCGAGTAATTGTATCAAGGGCTACAATATTTGAGGTTTGCGGCTTACTATTATTACGTGTAATGATAAGAGGAACCTGTAAAGAATTGCTTACTGAATTATCATAGCCTTGTGCATAAACATCAATCTTGTAGAGACCAATATCTGCCCGATTAATGATAAAAGAAAAAGTAGCAGAATATGTTGTGTCAAATCTTGTAAATGATCCAGAAGCTATATAGTCAGATGATCTTGGCTCGAGAATTCGGTAGACTACAAGTTTAATATTTTGTAATCCGCTTGAATGATAGGCACGGGCAAGTATCGCTCCTGAAACCTTAAATGTGCCGTTTGGTAGTTTTACTACTGCCGCACTTGTTGTTGTATCAAGATTTATTATCGCATCACTTGATGTAACCGAAGTAAGAATTGGTACCGAGAGATTTGAATCAATGATGCTGCTTGTTTCTTTTTCACAAGAACACAATAGTATTATAAGTGCAATTGATACTAGAATAAGTGAAGTTTTAATGCTATTAAAAAGAAAGGATAAAAAATGCCCACCAAAAAAATATAAGCTGCATCTCGACAAAGAATTACCTCGATATTAATGGATTTATTTAAGAGATTAAAAACTACAAGCTAATTGTTAACAATATTCGAGGATAAATACCTTACAATGTTGAGAATAATCTGTAGTTAAGCTAATAAATAATCGAAAGAAAGTCAAGAAAGTGCAAAAGGTGATTCATTCCGAAAATGGTGATGGGACAAAAGTTAGGATAAATACTATAAACATAGTCCACCCTAGAATTTTCCGCCCAATAGATAGTTCGTCGTTGACAGGTATTTCAGGATGATCCAATTTAATGATGAAATATAATATTATTGCCCATAATAACCAACCAGCAGATCCTATTTGAATATTCCATCCAATATATTGGGCAAAATTTGCAATACCGATAATTACAAGTATTACAAAAAAAAATCTAGAAATTATTCCTTGTAGTCTGCTTCCGATCATTGCATAGATAATGTGTCCACCATCGAGTTGCCCTATTGGAATTAAATTTAATGTGGTGACAAAGAGACCAAACCATCCGACACACAAAAATGGATAGTGGTATATTTCGTTCATAGGAGGTATAAAACCGACTGAAGAAAAGGTTTTTCGAATCCATAAGAAAAAAATTGAGTCACCAAGACGTAGCCCTGTTTCCGGAATATTTTGCATGGATACATATTCGGGGTGTATTGACAATAAGTAATCTTTATCGGGAAGAGTAAGTAATCCGTATAATAAGATTATTAATGCAATAATAAGACCTGAGATTGGTCCTGCAATACCAACATCAAATAATGATTTTCTTGATGTCCACGGCGATTTTATTCTAATAACCGCACCCATAGTACCAAAGGGATTAATAAGAAATGGAGGAACAGGGATATAGAATGGCAATGTGGATTTCATTCCATGATTCTTTGCAGCAAAATAATGACCGAATTCATGAGCTGAAAGAAAAACCAGCAAACAGATAGAATAAGGAAGCCCCAAATGATAATTTTCTAAATCAAATGGATCTTTATTTAACCACATAACTCCGGCAAGTGTTGTGGTTACGAATGTTAAGATGAAAAGGAAGAGATGGAGGAAATAAATTTTTAACAGTTTAGAAAAACTAGCGTTAGTTTTGAAAATTACTCTTAGCTAATGACTTTATTAGAGTAATTACCCAAAAATGCAAAAAAATAAATAGAGATGCCTTGATGATTGATAACCAATCACCTAAACATCTAAAGCCCTAAATTACACTTCTTTACGGACGAGGAGGCGTATTTTGCTGTGTTGCTGACTTCGGCCGAGGGGGTGTGTTCTGTTGCGTTGCTGACTTCGGACGAGGAGGCGTATTTTGCTGTGTTGCTGATTTAAATGATAACGAGCCATTGCTATCTGATGCATTGCTAGCATACGAAATAGCAAAATTAGTCGCTATTATCAACGCTATTGAGATTATTATAGCTCGAAAACGCCTAATATTGCGTGTTTTTGAATACATAAATTTACTCCTTAATTTTAATGTGATTGTTTTTTTTTGAAGGACAAGTTAAAATTATGCATTTCACGTCTCCATATCAATATTTTTGTTGTAAAAACGCTAAAAATTTTCACGAAAATAGTGTCATGTTCATCATCACATTTTTGTGTGTATATAAAAAAAATTACGAAATCTCTTGACAAATAGCGTAGAATTATCTATATTTGAACAATGAAAAAGTGACACATTGATAATCAAATGATGCTAAAAAAATCTCATAAGGTTCTTGCGGTTTGGTTAAGCGTATTAGCACTATATATTTTTGCATATATTTTTTTGCCTCATACAACAATAACCTATGCAAGCATTCTTAACCGAACTATTCAAGCACTATTATTTTCCATTTCTTTTTTTATTTTTTTGAAGGAACCCAACAGGAATAACAAGTTTATTTTTTTAAATTTTGTTATTTCATTTGGCGTTTGTGTACTTCAATTTGCAAATGAATTCGTGGGAACGGCAGTATTCACAGAGTATAAGTATTCTAATTTTTTATTTAATCAGTATAATACTATTGGTGTATATTTATTCCTTTCAATTGCAGTAGTATATCTGGTTCTTGATTTGATGTTTCGGGAATTCAAAACATTTATTAAATATCTTACAACGCTTACGGTCGTATTCCTTTTCTTCTTCTATTATTTTCATTCTTTTATATCAAACCCACTATACTTATATTCCACAGAAGAAATAAAACAATGGAAGACATTGGATAATTATATTTATTCTTCTAATAGAGATGTAGGTAATGAACTTCCAACTGCAATTGAATTATCAAATGAAGTTAAATTACAATCATGGCGCGAAGGAGTTGCTGTAGGAGATTTATACCCAGAAGAGAATATTAAACGCATCGAAGAGCTTACACCTTATTTATCCGGAAATAATTGGGAAGTATTATTTTTTAAACCTCTATATCTAAATATTATTTTCATGAATGTGGCGCTGATTGGTTTCATCGTTTTATTTTTTGGTTATCAATACAAGAAAGATCCGCCACAAGGTGCTTATATTGATAAAATTATGTTTTTACTTTTGTTATTTTGCTCAATGGAAATTCTGCACAATTGGGGTTATATTAAAAGCCTTGAATGGACATCCTATAGTGAAATGATAGCTGTAGGTCAGTATATTACAGTGTTTATTGAATTGCTCATGGTTTTGTTTTTCAGTTTAAGATTCCGCTTTATTACATCTGTTCAAGGAGAATTTTACGAGGCTGAGCTTGCAGCAAATCCTCAACGCGTTACACGGTGGAGAGATTGGGTTGACGATCTGGTGCTTTCTCAGTTCTTTAATTTCAAGATTTTTAATGGAAGACTATTCCAGGATCCTTCTTCCAAATAATTCATGTTTAATGAGGCTTATAACACCTAACTACTGAGGATATAATGGAAAAAGAGAAAAAATCAAAAACAATGACAGAAGAAGGAAAAAATGGGATAACGGAATACCCCATTATTGGCAAAAGTCGTGCTGTTGAACAGCTTCTTAAGCAGATTGGTAAACTTTCGAAATCGCGCTCCGATGTCATCATAGTAGGTGAGGCAGGTATAGGTAAGGGCGCTGTTGCAAAAAATATTTACTCGTTGGAGTATACTCCAGAACAAAACTCTTCGCCATTTATGACAATTAATTTGTCTGTTCTTGATGATAAGGAATTAGAATCGGTACTGTTTGGATATGATCGTGGCGTTGAAGGACTACCTTATACAACAAAACGTGGACTCTTTGAAATAGCAAATGGCGGCTCAGTATTGATTGAAGAAATTGAAGAGGCAAGCTTCCGTAATCAAATGAAGATCCTCAATTTTATGAACGAACGTACTTCACGTCGAATGGGAAGTGGCCGATCAGAACCCATCGATATTCGTCTCATCGTAACAGTCAAAGAGGATCCTCGATTACTTGTTGAGAAGAGAAAGCTGCTAGAAGACCTCTACAATAAAATAGCAAATTTTGAGAAAATTGAGATTCCACCACTCCGAGAACGCCCAGAAGATATTCCCCTTTTGGTCAAGCATTTTACATCTGAATTATGTAAAGAAATAGGAATCAGTGAGTTGGTTATAGACATTAACGCCATTGATGTACTAGTGCGACAGAGTTGGAAGGAAAATATCAGAGAATTAAAAGCCGTTGTTGATAAATCTGTGCTTTTCTCTAATGGTGGTCGTTTCATGTTGCCTCCTGAATTGGTAGATGAAAAGACTGAGGTTGTAAAGATGATTAACAACATAGTTAATGGCCAGGATTTTATTCTCGACAAATCGCTTGATGCTATTGAGAAAGGTATTATCGAGCGCTCACTGCAAAAGTTCGGGTTTAATCAATCTAAGGCTGCTGGATTTTTAGGAATGACTGAGCAAACATTGAGGTATAAGCTTAAACGACTAAATATTGCTAGCTCTCGAACCAGAGCTTAAAGAGGCGAACACTTCTTGTTATTCATGCCCTTCATTATGAAGGGCATTTTTTTTTATAGCCTGCGTTCTTTCCAAACAACATCTTTGCTCAGAATCGCAATCACAGGTATCAATGGTACATAAAGAAAGTAATAGAGCTCAAAGAAAACAAAGTACTTAAGATATGATAATCTGTCGATCTGTTGTAGTGGTCTCCTAAGAAATCTAAAATCAATGAAGAGCATGCATACCACTGCAACAAAAATTGTTGTGGGATTCACTAAAAAAAAGCTTGCAATAAGTGAAATTCTGAGTAGCCACCCAGCAAACATAATCATCATACCCCAAAGAATCATATCTAATCCTCCGACACCCCATCGCTGTTTTTGTCTGAAAAGTTGCTTGATGCTTCTGCATGGTACGCTTTGAATAGTAGTATTTTTATTGATGGGAAAGGCGACTTCATATTGAGTTTTTGTGATTATAGCTTGAACTAGTGCATAGTCTTCTGTTACACTAAAGGGGATTTGTTGAAAACCACCAACATCATCATATGCACTTCTTCGAACAGAAAGATTATTGCCGATAACAGACAGCGGCTTTTTCAATCCAGCGCTTGCAGATGCCAGCCCGAACAAAAATACCCAATCCAGCGCCTGCATCCCATCAAAGATACTTGAGGTTTTCAATAGTGTAAATCCACCAACTATTCCAACATTGTCCTTAAAGTACTGTACTGTCTCCTTTACCCAGCTTTGAGGCATTATGCAATCAGCATCGGTAAACATTAATATCTCTCCGGAAGAAACACCAATTCCTTGTGAGAGGGCATTGGCTTTGCCGCGTAAGTTGCCTGTACCTTTGCTTGTTGTAATCATTTTGATTGATGTGTTAGCCAACGTGTAAGATTCAACAATTTCTGCTGTACGATCGGTCGACCCATCATTGACAATAATAATTTCTAGTTTAGCAGAAGGATAATCGATCTTTGATAGTGATTCAATACATGATTGAATATACTGTTCTTCGTTTCGAGCAGCTACTATGACAGATACCGTAGGCTCGAAATCTTCAACGCGAGGAGCTTGTGCCGCTTTCTCAATACCTATACTCAATATTAACATCATGCCAACATAAAGTATTATTGCTACAACGAGAACTATAATCATGATGTGGCGGTAGATTTTATCATAAGTTTCAAAATGTATTAAAACATTTCTTGGAAAACAATGTCAGATTAGTTGACTGTTTGCAAGTCCCTTGTCATTCAAGTATATTATCTGTGAATGCTAAAACATCCACTTATTATGGGAATTGCCGGTGGTACCGGTTCCGGAAAAACCACTGTTACAAAGAAAATTCTTGATCGACTCGATCTGGAGAAAGTTGTCGTTCTGCAGCACGATTCCTACTACAAAGACCTTTCTGCTTTCAACGGCCTGCCTATTGAGCGCATTAATTTTGACCACCCAGATGCTCTGGAAACTTCTCTTCTCATAGAGCACATTCGTCAACTGAAGAACGTCCAAACTATATCGCAGCCGATCTACGATTATACAACATATCGCAGGCTTTCGAATGTAAAACGCATCGAGCCCAGGAACGTCATTATTAGAAGGTATTTTAATTTTTGATAATAAAGAACTGCGCGATCTTATGGATATTAAGATTTTTGTTGATACGGATGCGGATGAGCGATTGCTCCGCAGATTACGGCGCGACCTGTTAGAACGCAATCGATCGATAGAGTCTGTCATGCGTCAGTATGTCGACACAGTAAAGCCGATGCATCTTGAATTTGTCGAGCCAAGCAAACGGTGGGCAGACATCATTATTCCCAAAGGTGGTGAGAACGAAGTTGCAATTGATATGGTTGTGGCGAAAATAAAAGATTTGTTGGAAGTAAAGATAGCACAATAGCTGTTCTTAGGGTTTGTTTCTCTCTGCAAAAATGGATATATTTGGCAAGCAATTTCTTAATTATTTTCCAGCATGAATAAAATTTCCCCTAGTAGAACTGAACAAACACAGTCGCCGTTGGCAGCGCATTATCAAAAGACAGTTTTGTCGAACGGCTTACGTATCGTCACTGAAGAGGTTCCTTATGTTCGCTCTATTTCCATAGGTGTGTGGATTAATGTCGGATCTCGAGATGAGAGTAATGAGAACAACGGCATCTCTCACTTCATAGAGCACATGGTCTTCAAAGGAACAAAGAATTACAATTTACAGGATATTGCAAGAAGCCTGGAATCGGTGGGTGGATACTTGAACGCGTTCACGAGTAAAGAGCATACTTGTTTTTACGCCCGCGCGCTTGATACCCATTTGACAAAAGCGATGAGTGTTATAGCGGATCTTGTTCGCTATCCTCTTTTTGACGAAAAAGAAATCGAAAAGGAAAAGTCAGTTGTTCTTGAAGAATTGAAGAATATGGAGGACAACCCCGATGAGCTTATTCATGATTATGTTGACCAACATGTCTATTATAAACATCCTCTCGCAAGTCCAGTTATTGGCACCGCGAACAACATTTCTCATTTTACGAACAGGAATCTTATAGAATATAAGCGGAAGCACTATCTTCCCGAGAACATGGTTGTTGCAGCTTCCGGAAACGTCAGGCACGAAAGTGTTGTGGAATTGGTTCGAAAATATTTTGGGGAGAAAACAAGTACAACTCGGTCACATCGACGGAATCGTGGTCCACAAAAGCATCGTGCACAAACTCAAGTTGTTGAGAAACCGATTATGCAAGCACATGTATGTATGGGAACAATTGGATGCAGCGTCAAAAGTCACTTACGATATCCTATGCTCGTCATGAACACACTCTTGGGGGAAGGAATGAGTTCTCGATTATTTCAGAGCCTGCGTGAGCGTCATGGACTCGGGTACACAGTGTATTCGTTTACAAACACGATGAGTGATACAGGAAACTTTGGTGTTTATACTGCAACCGATGCAAAGAACGTCGATCGTTCTATCGAGCTTATTACAAAAGAGTTTGAGAAACTGAAAGCCACACTGGTCAGTAGTGCTGAATTGAAACGGACTAAATCCCAGCTCAAAGGGATGATGATGTTGAGTCTTGAAAGCATGTCGAGTCGTATGATGCGATTGGGCGGCAGTGAACTCTATTACGGTAATCATATTACTCTCGATGAAATTGTTCGCAAGATCGATGCAGTGAGTGCAGGCGATATCTCTGAAACAGCAAACAAATTTTTGCAGATAGAGAATTTTTCTACCGTAATATTTAAGCCGACAGCTTCTCAGCATACCAATGGCAACGCATAAATTATTCGATGAACCTCACGCTACTTATTATCTTCATACATACATATGATTATTGGCATACCTAAAGAAATTAAAACTAACGAAAACAGAGTATCGCTGTTGCCAGTAGGTGCGCAGACACTCAAACAGCATGGTCACTCTGTGCTTGTTGAGGCGCGCGCGGGTATAGGCAGCGGCTTCGACAACGACACATATCGCAAGGCTGGAGCTGAAATTATTTCAACGCCACAAGAAATCTATGCTCGTGCTGATATGATTATGAAAGTAAAAGAGCCATTGTCATCCGAATATAACCTAATTCGAAAAGGGCAAATTGTCTTTACGTATTTTCACTTTGCTTCGAGTAGGGAGCTTACCGATGCAATGATGAAATCGCACTGCGTTGCGGTTGCCTACGAAACGGTACAAAAAGTTGACGGCTCGCTACCGCTATTAATTCCCATGAGTGAAGTCGCCGGCAGAATGGCGCCGCAGGAAGGTGCAAAGTATCTCGAGAAAGCTATGGGAGGACGAGGAATTCTTCTTGGCGGTGTACCGGGCACTGAGCCCGGAGATGTTGCCGTAATCGGGGGCGGCGTAGTGGGAACAAATGCCGCAAAGATAGCAGCGGGCCTCGGTGCACGGGTGACAATTCTTGATAATAATTTGTACAGACTTCGGTATTTAGATGATGTCATGCCGAAAAACGTCACTACAATGATGTCGAATCATTACAATATTCTGAAATGTGTCAAGAAAGCCGATCTCGTCATTGGTGCAGTGCTTATTCCCGGTGCGAAAGCGCCACATCTTGTTACACGTGATATGCTGAAAGAAATGAAACCTGGTTCTGTAATTATCGATGTATCGGTTGATCAGGGTGGATGCGTCGAAACGTGCAAGCCCACGACACATGAAAACCCCACCTATGTCATCGATGGTGTGTTACATTATTGTGTTGCAAATATGCCCGGCGCCGTACCGTTCACTTCAACTGTTGCGCTTACCAACGCAACATTACCGTATGCTGTTGAAATAGCAAATAAAGGCATCATGCGTGCGCTCTCGACGAATAATGAAATACGTCTTGGTTTAAACATGATTGATGGAAAGATTACCTACAAGGGCGTTGCAGATGCATTCGGTCTGCCGTGCGAGAACATAGAACATTTTAAATAGTGTAATATTCATACTGGCATCGCACAGAATTCCATGGCGAAAATCACAATAGACGGTAAAATGTTTGAAGCTGATCCGAAGCAGACAATCATTCAAGCTGCGAGGGAACAGGGAATACATATTCCGCACTTTTGCTGGCACCCGAAATTGAGTGTTACTGGAAATTGCCGTATCTGTCTTGTCGATGTTGAGAAATTTCCCAAATTAGCAATTGCATGTGCGACTCCGGTTACTGACGGCATGGTTGTGAATACCACCTCGGATAAAGTTATCAATGCACGTGAAGCAGTCATGGAGTTTCTTCTCATCAATCATCCGCTCGATTGCCCCATCTGCGACGAAGCCGGTGAATGTAAGCTGCAGGATTATGCCTACAAACACAGTGTCGGCTATAGCAGATTTGAATTCGATAAAGTACGAAAACCCAAGCGCGTCGAACTTGGTCCGAATGTCATGCTCGATACGGAACGTTGCATTATGTGTTCGCGTTGTATTCGATTTTGTGATGAGATTGCCAAGAAGCCGCAGCTGGTCTTCACGCAGCGCAGCGATCACGTCGAATTGACAACGTTCCCAGGCGAGCAGTTGGATAATGCTTACTCGATGAACACCATTGATATATGTCCTGTTGGCGCATTGACGAGTAAAGATTTCAGATTTAAGGCACGTGTGTGGGAGTTGTCTTCGACCGATACAGTATGTGTCGGTTGCTCTCGTGGATGCAACACTAAAATGTGGGTACGTAATAATGAAATCATGCGCCTGACTCCGAGATTCAATCCTGATGTGAATGATTATTGGATGTGTGATGCTGGGCGATTAAATACGTTTAAATCTGTGAATGCTGAAGATCGGATTAAAGCTCCGATGGTAAGAAAAGACGATACGCTGACTGAAGTAGGCTGGGACGAAGCAATCGCCGCTGTTGCCTCTAAACTTAAGATGCTGAAGAAACATGAAATTGCAGCCATCGGTTCGCCGTTTGCGACAAATGAAGATAATTTTCTGCTGGTAAAGTTGATGAATCATCTGGGTGTCAAGAAAATCGATGTGCTGCAGCATGTAAACGCTGGAGACGAAGATGATCTACTGTTGCGAGCAGACAAAACGCCGAATAGCACGGGTGCAAGATCTGTTGGAATCCATCCGGATGCTGATTCAAATCTCGCTTCTATTATAAAAGATATTTCTTCGGGAACGATCAAAGCGCTCTACGTTCTCGAAGATGATATTGCTGCTCTTCCGGAGCTTGCCAAGGTACTTCCGAAATTAGACTATCTTATTGTTCACGCTTCGAATGAGAATGCAACTCTTGCTGAAGCTGATGTTGTGCTTTCATGTTCGACCTATGCAGAAAAACATGGTACACTGACAAACTTCCAGGGAAGAGTTCAGCGCATTCGGGCTGCTGTTGCAACAGTTGAACAGGACCGTGCTCTCGATGGATTTGCGATGAGCCGATTGGATAAGTTTGGTGCACACAACGACCGCTGGACAAAGGGTGCAAAGCGTGACGCGCGTCCATCGTGGCGCATCCTTGCGAGCGTTGCTTACGCTTTAGGTGCAAAGTGGAAATATACTTCGGCTGAAGATGTGTTCAATGAACTTGCAGTGCAGAATGATGCGTTCAAAGGCATGTCATATATGCGTCTTGGTTTGCGCGGTACGATGCTGAAAAAGAAAACCGACACTGTATCAGTAAGGGCTTGACGTGGAAATTCTGATTTCGCTTATTAAGATTGTTGTAGTGCTTTTTGTCATGATTACTTCTGTAGCGTACATCGTCTTACTCGAACGCAAAGTTGCCGCTGCGATTCAGAATCGCATCGGTCCCAACAGAGTTGGTTGGAAAGGATTACTCCAGCCGCTTGCTGACGTGCTAAAGCTTCTCACGAAAGAAGATATTGTTCCGAGACAAGCCAATAGATTCATTCACGATCTTGCCCCAATGATTTCGATTGGCGTTGCACTCACCATGTTTGCCGTTGTTCCGTTCGGCGATCACATTACGCTGTTTGGACATGACATCAAACTCCAAATTGCAAGCATCAACATCGGTATTCTGTACATTCTTGCTCTGACATCGCTCGGAGTCTATGGTGTTACGTTAAGCGGTTGGTCATCTAATAGCAAGTATTCTCTCTTGGGTGGACTACGCTCTTCGGCACAGTTGATCAGTTACGAGCTATCGATGGGTGTCTCCATTATCGGCGTCATTATGATTGCTGGAAGCTTACAGCTTGATCTGATCGTTCAAGCACAAGCCGGATGGATGTGGAATATTTTTTTGCAGCCGATCGGGTTCATCACCTTTGTTATCTCGGCATTTGCAGAAACGAATCGCTTGCCGTTCGATTTACCAGAAGCTGAGCCGGAACTCGTCGGCGGTTATCATACCGAATACAGCGGAATGAAGTTTGGTTTATTTTTCCTTGCTGAATATGCAAACATGTTGACAGCCAGCGCTATCATTACAACGCTTTATCTCGGCGGATGGCAGGTACCATTTGTACATGATTTAGAATTATCGGATTTCTGGGTGAGTGTTGTTCAAGTGCTCGGCTTTTGCGCGAAAGTCGTACTGCTGATATTGTTCTTCATTATTATTCGTTGGACGATTCCACGCTTTCGCTACGACCAACTGATGAACCTCGGATGGAAAGTCATGCTTCCACTCGCCATTGCGAATCTGCTCGGAACAGGTTTGGTCATGTTGTTAATGAATGTAAGATGAGATCTATGCAGCAAACGAAATTCAAACCAATCATTCACAAGCGCGACCTCAAATGGTGGGATAAACTCTACATCCCTCAGATTGTTGCCGGACTACGGTTGACGATTGTGCAAATGTTCAGGCCGAAATTCACGCGACAGTATCCCGAGGAACGCTGGAACCCGCCGGCATCGTTCAGAGGAAGGCCTGTGCTTGTTGAGGAGAAAGGTGTTGAACGCTGTGTCGCATGCGGCTTATGTGCTCGCGTATGTCCGGCACTCGCTATAGAAGTACAGGGCTCCGAAAGCGAGTATTGGAAAGAACGCTACCCTGTCAAGTTCGAGATCAATATGCTGCGCTGCATTTTCTGTGGTTTTTGCGAGGAGGTATGCCCGGAAGAAGCTATTGTGATGAGCCAGGAGTATGAATTGACGTTCACAAGTCAAGAAGATGCAATCTTCGGCAAAGACAAATTATTGATTCCAGCGGAGAAGCTGAAGGATCGCTTGGAGTATTTGCGTCAAAACAGGTGAGCGAGGTGAACTTTTTTCATTTCCTGTCGTACACCTGCTAAGAATTTCTGTTGTATATTTTCCTTATATCACAATCAACTCTTATTAACATGTATGGAGCATTAATGAAACTAAAACTTTTATTAATCAGTCTGGTGATATGCGCGCTTCCTTTGACGGCGCAGATCAGCATCAAGTATGAGCGGTTCACGTTGCCGAACGGACTCAATGTCATTCTGCACGAAGATCATTCTCTTCCGAACGTTTCCGTAAACTTGTGGTATCACGTCGGTTCTGGGAGGGAGAAGCCCGGCCGTACAGGTTTCGCACACTTGTTCGAGCATATCATGTTCGAGGGTTCCGGCAACGTCCCGGAAGGGAAGTTCGATGAGTGGCTTGAAGCTGCAGGCGGCGATAACAATGCAAGCACAAGTTCAGACCGGACAAACTATTTTGAAAATGGTCCCAAGAATGCGCTTGATCTCATGTTATTTTTAGAATCGGATCGCGCCGGATATTTATTAAAAACGATGTCGCCCTCGAAGGTTGACGGGCAACGTGATGTTGTGAAGAACGAACGCCGCCAATCGTATGAGAACCGCCCCTATGGTTTATCGTCGCTGTTGATCGACTCGACCCTCTATCCAACGGGTCATCCGTATCAATGGCCCACCATCGGCTCGATGGATGATTTAACCGCCGCAAGCTTTGAAGATGTGGTTGATTTTTTCAAGAAGTATTATGTTCCCAACAACGCAAGCCTTGTTGTTGCCGGGGATATTGATCCTGTTACAACGAAAGGACAAATAGAGAAATGGTTTAGCGATGTGCCTCGTGGCGCGGCAGTGCCTCCGATGGATAATCCTGCGGCATATCTTACGGAAGAAAAACGTCTCTTGTTGGAAGATAATGTGCAATTACCACGCCTGTATCTTGCGTGGCATTCACCCGCGGTTCTCACGGCTGGAGATGCAGAGCTTGATGTTCTTGCCAATGTACTTGCCGGAGGAAAGAATGCCCGCCTCTACAAACGTCTCGTCTATGATATGCAAATTGCGCAGGATGTATCGGCGTTTCAGGCATCATCTGAATTAACATCATCATTCCAGATTATTGTCACCGCGCGCGGCGGGCATACGCTCCAGGAAATTTTGAGCGTTGTTCAAGAAGAAATCAACAAGGTTAAAACAGAACAGCCCACACAGCGGGAAGTGCAACGAGCAGTGAATGGTTTTGAAGCGAGTTTTCTCAATCGGCTGGAAAGCTTGGGCGGCAAGGCAGATCAATTGAACAACTACTATATCAATACCGGCAATCCGGATTACTTCAATGAAGATCTTTCACGCTACAAGGCGCTGAGCCCGAGCGATATCCGCAGTGTTGCGCAAACATATTTGCGTGATGACGCACGCGTACTGCTCAGTGTTGTTCCGAAAGGCAAGACCGAGTTAGCTGTGCCCGTTATGAAAGGAGGGCAATAACCATGATGACCATAAATGAAATGATTACCCGAATGAAGTATGTGTTGTTTTTCTTGCTCACATTGTTGATAGTAACTTCTGTTGTTGCACAAGCTCCAGATAGGAGCAAGCCGCCTGAACTTGGACCGCCACCTTCGTTGCATCTTCCGACGATTCAACACCTGAAACTCTCTAACGGATTACCGGTCGTGTTGATGGAAAAGCATGACTTGCCTTTAGTGCAGGTCGAGCTTATTGTATTTTCCGGCTCGGCAATGGATCCGGCAGGCAAAAGCGGACTGGCTTCATTGACCTCAGCTATGATGGAAGAAGGCGCAGGCAAGCGGAATGCCTTGGAGTTTGCAGATGCAATTGACTTTCTCGGCGCTTCGATCAATGCATCTGCGGGCCAGCATACGATGGGTGTTTCGTTACACACGCCGCTCTCGAAGCTTGACTCGGCATTAGCATTATTTGCCGACGTGGTATTGCGCCCAACGTTTCCAGGCGATGAGCTTGAACGACACCGCAAAGAAATTCTCACTACGTTAGCACAATGGCATGACGAGCCGCGTGTTGTTGCATCCGTGCTCTTTAATAGAATGCTCTTTGGAGAGCAACATCCCTATGGCACGCCGACAATCGGCAGCGAGCAAAGCATTCGGTCATTTAACATTGATGATTTGAAGCAATTCCATAGGAAATATTATCATCCTAATAATGCAGCGTTGATTGTTGTCGGGGATGTTGTGCCCAAAACGATCGTGAGCAAGCTTGAGAAATCGTTCGGCAAATGGAAATCAGCACCGGTTCCAAAAGCATCGTGGGCTTCTGTCGATCAGGTGAAGGATCGAAAAATTTGGCTGGTTGACAAACCCGGCGCGGCGCAGTCTGTTATCCGTATAGGCCGCTTAGGAGTTCAGCGGTTGACAGAAGATTATTACGCGCTGGCTGTGCTGAATACGATTCTCGGCGGTTCATTCAGTTCACGATTGAATCAGAATTTGCGTGAACAGCACGGCTATGCGTATGGCGCAGGATCGTCATTCGATATGCGCCTGCTGCCAGGCCCTTTTGTTGCTTCGGCATCTGTGCAAACAGATGTGACAGACAAGGCGTTGACAGAGTTCATAAAGGAGCTTACGAACATCATGCAGCCGGTGACTGATGAGGAGCTGACGCGCGCGAAGAACTACCTTGCACTCGGCTATCCCGACAATTTCCAGTCTGTTGCGCAGATTGCCGGACAGCTTGCCGAGATGGTCATTTACAAACTGCCCGAGACGTATTTCAACGAGTACACAAAGAACGTTCTTTCTGTAACGAAGGATGACTTGGTGCGTGTTGCCAAGAAATATCTCGATCCTGAGAAGGTGAATATTATCATCGTTGGTGATAAGCAAAAAGTTGAAGCAGGAGTAGCAGCGCTCAGTGTAGGGTCTATAATGAATATGACGATCGATGATGTGCTCGGCAAAGCGCCGGTGATTGGCGGAGAGTAGGCACAATCTTTAGATTGTGGTCGTTGCAAAAAGGGCAGAAGCAATTCTGCCTTTGTTGTTATTGATACAACTCTACGTTACAGTGAATTTGTCGGAGGAGGTGGGGGGGGGGGGGAAGCCATAATAATTCCTAAATGGCGCGGTATTTTTTTAAA
>Ga0247727_10002729_pt1 | contig 39898 bp, 30 predicted proteins | sample WisWelCaveWW1625_FD_202498 | JGI IMG/M metagenome (GOLD analysis project Ga0247727, IMG submission 202498) | Biofilm microbial communities from Wishing Well Cave, Virginia, United States - WW16-25 | ecosystem: Environmental > Aquatic > Deep subsurface > Groundwater > Cave microbial mat | place... | reverse complement strand
AATTTTAAAGCATATGGAGCGTCCCCTTTGAAATAACGTTTGGTAATCGCCAAGCCCATCGGTGTGCCGGGATCTTCCTGCCAGGCCAACCACGTATGAATATGAGCCTTGATACGATGGGAGTCTAAGAAGCGCTGTTCTTGTTTGGGAATCAATTGCAAACATTCATTGGCCAAAGTCCACAAGACATCGTCAGGAGGGACAAGAAATCGAACGAAATCTTCCAACATTCCAGGAAGCGTATTTTCCGGCATAAGCCAAAAACCAACGAGAGGCTTATCAAGCTGTTTTATAATTGTCCCAGATGATTCTGGAAGAATCGGCACATCTTTATACCCGGACCTTATCACAATATTTCGCAGAGTCTCCCAGCGACCCGGGAGATTGGCATTTGCATCCAATACGACACCAAGCCGTTCTAGCCCGCTACGCTTGAGTTGGACAGGAAGGCTTTCAAGAAGCCTATCCACACCTTCATTTTCCTTGATGATAAATGGTTCTGTTATGCTATGGTAAAGAAGCAAGTGACGCAGTACGTGCAGGTCGTCTTTTCCTTCTACCAAGAGCACATTGGGGTCTGCCATAGTCAACGTACCTCGATTTCATCACGGCTCGCGATACTCAGTTCTTTTTCATCAAAAAGTACAGCGTTCGTCATTTCTCTTTTTGCCTCCAAGCGGATCAACATCCCATCCTTTTCTTTATTCTCTGCGGCAACTTTTTGAAACGAGGTTATACAATCCCAGCTATGAGTCGTTGCAAAGACCTGCACGTTCAGACGTTGCGCCACTTTGAAGACTAATGACCACAGGTTGGGTTGCGCGGTGTAGTGGATGCCATTTTCAATTTCATCAATGAGCAAGATGCCGTCTCTGGCATTGGTCAGCGCCAACATAATTCCGAAAATGCGGTTCATGCCGTCCCCCATACTGCTCAATGGGATTGGACGCGATTGGCCTGCCATTTTTACAACAGTTATACGCGCGCGGTTATGCATAAGATCGGCTACAAGAGATAGCTTTTCAACGTCCGGAGCGATAATACGCAGAGCAAAAAGTATATCTTGCTCTAAGTCCGTCAGTACAATATTGTCCCACAAATAGCCAATTTCCGTCTTTTTAAGGCCGTCCGCGGGTATGTAAAAGCAGTTAAATTCTTTAGCCGGCAAAGATTCTGAGCGCGCCCAACGGCGGTTTCGTAATGGCCAAAAACCATCCAGCGGCAAAAAGTAAATGGGATCTGGTCCCACACGAATGCTCAAGGCATTTGGCTCAGAATCCTCTACGGCATCTGCAACACGTGGTGGCTCTCGAAACTGAAAATCTTCGTTGCCATGTTCTGGACGCCAATCTCGAGCAATAACAAGAGTATCTTCGATAGAATCGATAGGTCCAATTTGAATGGGTTCCCGCCCTTTCTCATTCCCATTGCGTCCATAAAACAAGCGATCCAAAACCACGCCGTAGTCATCACTTTCCAGGCTTGCATCAGGAGCGCGCTTGATTTCATTTCTTGTTGCAAGAATTTCCCATATCAAAAAAGGCGCGCCTTTATGCGCGTATAACCGTACTGCTTCTAAGAGAGATGATTTTCCCACATTGTTTTTGCCAACGATGAGGTTAATATGCCCAAAACGTTCTATTTGCAAATGATGAAAGATGCGAAAGTTTTGAATATTGAATGAAGTTAACATAAACACCTCTATCTGGATGATTAAAATTTTCTATAATATACTTATTTTGTGGCTCGAAAGCAATAATTGGCTGGAATTGTTGCAATGGCGCTATAAGATTCTTAATCATTCACCGACCACCGATACGAAATCCTCGCCTGGCGATCTTTTTGCAGACGGCCTTGAATGAAACGGGCGTCGTCTTCGCTGACTTCGAATTCGAGACGATGTTTGACGGGACGAGAAAGCGCCGCGCCGAAAAGCTCAACGCCGCAAGACCACGTCCGTATTGGCGGAAAGCCGGCGGAAGAATTTTGTTTGCCGCGCTCGGCAAATTGTCCAGATCGAGCGCCGAGCCTGCCGGCGGCAAAAAAGGAAAATTTGCCGGCGGTGAATTGCGCGCGAATGCCGTAATACAAATTGGCGATGGCGAAGGCGCGCCGATGCCGGCGCCGCTCAAACGGCGCCAGCTCGAGACGGCCCATCTCGCCGAGGTAAAAACCGTGACGATAATGGCCGTTGCCAATCGTCGTCAATTTCAACATAATATCGAGCAGGCCTTTGTCGCCGCCGATTTCGAGCGTAAACGGTAAAAATGAAGTTGAGTAAGCGTTGTAGCGCCAGGCGAGCGCATTCATTTCGATATAATCACCTTGCGTGAAGCGCCGGGCAATGCGGGCGAGCATGGCGCCGCCTTGCACGGTTTGATCAACGTTGCCGCTCTTATCGAAAAATTGCAAATGCCACGGCAGGAAAGCATAATATTGAGAATAACGAAACGATTGCTGCGCTTCATTGGTGACGGCAAGCTGCAAATCGAGGCCGCGGCCGAAACCATCGTCGGCCGCAACGCTTGCCGAACGAAAAACCGACAGCAGGAAGCGCGTTCTGCCGGAATAAAGATCGGCATAATTCGGATTGTACGCCGCGCCGGATTGCCAATTTTTAAAATCTTCGATTAACGCGGCAATGCGCTCGTTCGAAACCGGACCTTCGTCACGCGCAAACGTTTCGATCTCGCGACGAATGCGGCCACCGATTTCATCTTCCGATTTTCCGGCGGCGCGAGCCTGCTCGATTTGGCGGTCGAGCGTAATATAAAAATTTTGCAGACGGCGTTCGGCCAGGCGATCCGGCGGCGCTTCAACCGCAGCGATTTCTATAACCGGCAACTGGCGCAAGCGCTCGCTTTCTTTTTCACGCTCACCTTCGGCGCGCCGGCGAATGGCCTCAAATTGGTTTTTTTCTGCCGGCGCCAGCAGATTCAGGCCGCCGTACTCCTCGCGAACCATCGCCATGAAGGCGCGATTGAGGAGCGAGTCGGCGGACGCCGTTGAGTCAAGCGCGGGATAAAACGGCGCTGCCTCGAAGTACCATTGCCGCAACTCGAAGGGCGGATCGAGTTTGAGCGTATCGAAAACCGTTTGGATTCCGGCTTCCCGCGCGACTTGATCGGGAGAAATTGTGTACGAAGTCAACGATTTTCCGGTTTTAAAATCGATGTCGACAAAACTTTGATAAATCAATTCGCTGCACACGATGGCGTCAAGCGTATTCACGTCGAAGCGGAAATCATACGGCTTGCCATATTGCAGCAGCGCCAGCGCCAAAAAACGCGCCAGATTTTCGCGATAGCTTTTGGCGCTCAAATTTTTTTGACGCAAACCCACCGCCGCAAAATCGTCGACGTATATGAAATGCGCAAAACGATTCAGCGTGACGCCGCCTTCGTGGCCGGAGAGGGCCTGGCCATCACGCAATGCTTCAAGGACGTTTTCGCGCTCATAGCGCAACCGATAGAGCGCTTCAAACAACAGCGGGTTGAGCGGCCGGCCGTTATAAGTTTTAGCGGCAGTGCGGCGCCGCATCATCGACAGGCGCACCCATTCTTCTTTTTCAGAAATTCCGGCAAGCTCGGCGGCATACGCGCGGACTTGCAGATCGATTTTATCCGCCGCCATGCCATGCGTTGCCAGCCGCAGCGTGGGGGAATCCAAAACGCCGAGCTGCTGCAGCGCTTCGTAGTTTTCAAGATAAATGGCGACATGGCCGAGATAACCGGGAATAAGTTTGTCGGTGATGGCAAAACGCGTTTTGTCGAAAAGAATATCGCCGGCGCGCAGGTTAGCGGCCAGCGTCCGGACTTTGGCGGGATGCAGACCTTTGCGGTGGCCGGCAGGATGAGAATAATAGCGATAAAAATCCGGCAGCGCATGGCCGCGTGATTCGCCTTTGCCGAACAAGTCTCGCACTTTGAAAAAATAATCGCCAATGAAATTGCCGAAAAACTGCGAAAAGTTGCGCAGGGTATGCGTGGCCAAATCCGCCGCCGGCTCAACGACGGTGTGGAGATCCCGCAGCGAATTGGCCAAAAGAACGGCCGCCTCGCTCTGACGCGCCATCTTTTGCAAAGTCGGATCGCGCCACAGGCCGGTCGCGCGAGAATAGAGTTCCGGCTCCGTCGCTTTTATGGATTCAAGAAAATCCTGCTGCTCGCGCAATTGCAAATAGCGCGAGCGCGTGCGCCGATTGCGCGCCGGATCAAAATAAATCGCCTGCATCTCGGCAAAAATGCCGTATTGAATGCCGAACGAGCGATTGCCTTCATTCAATCGATTGCGGAGGAGACGGGAATTTCCCACCGTCAAACGCAGCGAGTCGGTCAGGGCATAAAGCGTGCGATCGGCGGCGAGCAAATGAGTCAGCAATTGCAAATGGCTGAGACGAGTCGCGGTTTTGTCATTATTCTCCCAACTTGCAAAACGCTTCACAAATTCTTCCGGAGCGAGCTTTCGCGCCGCTTCCCAGCGGTCGGAATATGAGATGAGGGTTTGGGAATAACGATTAAGCTCGGCCAGATACGAAGCCCATTGCGCTTGTTGGCGGCCCGTCAAATAGTCCGTGCCCGACTTTTTCCAGGCATTGATTGCCGCAGTCAATTGCGCCACCGTGTTTTCTGCGGCTTTAATCACCTGTTGGATGGAATCGGTCTCGGCGCGCCAATCGGAGCCTTGAGCATGCAACAAGACAGGTGTCAGAAACAGGCTCGCGACAAAAACAGATTTAAAAGAATCGAACATAAGATGCAAGCGCTTTTATTTCAAGCCAAACGTCTCGCCATCACTTCGCCGATCGCCGACAGAATCCGCACCGGCGCTACCGCGACGTCAAGCGCTTCAATCAGGTTATCTGAAAAATGTGTGAGGGTTTTCTCAACCTCCGCATCATAAACCTCGAAGCGGCGGCGAATAACCTGCTGGTTGGCGTCATCCAATCGTCCTTCGAGAATAGCGCGCCGGTGCAAACGTTCGACGAGAATTTCCCGATTGGCACAGTCGAGCTTGAGAATCAGCTTCACGTCAGCGATGGATTTCAACATCTCCGCTTGCTTCGGCGTTCGCGGAAAACCGTCTAAAATTAGAATGTCCTTTTGCGGATGGAAGCGGCCGATGAGCGTTGCATTGATCAGGTGCTGCTGCCACAGATCGAACGTAATCTCATCCGGCACCAGCTCGCCGCGGCGCATATTCTCCATAATGTGCTGGCCGATTTCGCTATCGACGTCGAGCATGCGAAACATTTCGCCGGTGGAAAAGTGATAAAATCCGGGGACCAAATCCAAAAGTTTTCCCCACGTGCCTTTTCCCGATCCGGGCGGGCCAAAGAGCAGAATGACATGATAATGCGAAACTTTCGTGGTTGGATTTTCCATGTTGCTCCCTTTCATTTAGCATTCAGGATTGAAGCAATGCAATAGTATTGCGAAACTGATGTTTCGCACTCCGCTGGCTGAAAAACGTAAACAAATCGCATGGAAAAGTCAAGACACTTGTTTGATTAAAATAAAGATTTCGAAGGGGAAAAAGAAACCCCGATGCAATGCTGACATCGGGGCTTGATTCGGTTGAGTATCGGGTGGAGGCCCCAGCGGGCGGGCACGATCCGCCGGCCAATCTTATTCATGACCTGCCGACTTACACGCTGAGAGGAGTGCAAAAAAGATAAACAGATAAAAAGAAAAACAAATAAATACTCTCGCTTTAAAAATATTGCAATTCAGGTGCCAAAAATAATTTAATTAAAAACATTGAATTTACGACTTTTTTCCTTAAAATAACTGTCACAAATTTGAAATCTCGTCTCAGGTTTGCACAATTCTGTGCAAAAATTGTCATTTTTGTCATAATTCATTTAGTATAATACGTGTCGAGAAGGAATCAGTTGCATCTAAATTCACACATTCTTCCGCAAGGTTATGGAGAGGTCTGTAGTATTATCGCGAGAGGGAACTCATTTTTTGCCTGCTTTCTTTAAAGCTTTCCAATGGATGGACGAGTATAATCGTCACGGGTTTTCCACCCAAACACTATTTAAAATTTAATTGTGAGGAGTGCTATGAAGATTCCCTACTGCTTGAGGAGCTTTTCAGCCGTTTTTTTTCTGCTCGTTTCCCAATCAGCTTTTAGTCAATCCATTCAATTTGGAGGATTCGCGTTGGCGGTTGATGGGAGTGGCTTCGGCCACGGCGGGGGCTTTGGCGCTTACACGCGCAACGGCCGGCCCAGCATTTTCATCGTCGTCTATGGCGCCCCGAATAATCTTTACGACAATATCGGCGGTTCGTACATCGATATTGCGGCCTCTGCCGGCGTGGAATTCGGCACCGATCACGATCGCGGCATGGCGTCGGCAGATTACGATAATGACGGCGATACCGACGTTTACATCAGCGCCGGTTACACCGGCAATGTTCTCTGGCGAAATAATGGTGACGATACTTTTACCGACATTGCCATCGAAAGTGGAACTTATTTGACGGGCCAGGGCCAGGGTGTGGCCTGGGGCGATTGCAATGGCGATCGCCTGCTCGATGTTTTCGTTTGCCAGACCGACGGCGGTAATCATCTTTTTTTGCAAAGCGGCGGCGGGCGTTTTTACGACGGTTCCGGCGATATCAGCTCGCAAAGCGCCGGCTTGCAACCGGTGATTTTTGATGCCAACGGCGATAGTTTTGTTGACATTCTCGTGACGCGACAAGCCGGCAACGGGATCCTGTTTTATATCAACGGCGGCGGCGGCGGTTTTGAGAATCAAGCCGGAGAATTGGGCATTGGCAATACCGCGGATTGCCACGGCGCGGCAACCGGCGATTATGATCGCGACGGCGATCTCGATATCTTCATTTGTAATTATGGCGGCACCAATTTTCTCTATCGCAATATGGGCGACCATTACCAGGAGGTTGGCGCCTCTGCCGGCATTCAACCCGGCGCCGGAGGCAATCGCGGCGCTGTGTTCGGCGATTTCAATGACGATACCTGGCCGGATATTTACGTCACGCGCTCCGGCGACAACAAAATGTTTCAAAACAACGGTGATGGAACTTTCACCGACGTCTCGGCGTCTTCCAACACCGCGGACACCAATGATGGCTACAGTCCATCGGTTGCCGATCATGACAATGACGGCGATCTCGATATTTTTTTTACCAACACCGGACAGAACGCCATCCTGCTCGAAAATGCCGGGTCATCTAACAATTGGGTCGAGTATAGATTGCGGGGTTATTCAACTAATCTCAACGGCATCGGCGCGACGCTTATCGCCTATGTCAATGGCCGCCCTCAGGCGCAAGCAATCATTGCCGGCCAGGGTTATCTCGGCACCGGCAGTGATTTGACCGCACATTTCGGGTTGGGCAGCAACACCGTTCTCGACAGCTTGATCGTGCGATGGCCTTCGGGAGTCGTCGATAAACATTATTATCTTCCCGCCAATACCAAACGCACGTTGGATGAAGGAATCTCTCCGCCGCCGCCGGCAGACAACACCCCCCCGATTATCTCAAACGTTAGCGCCAATAATATGAGCCTCACAGGCGCGACGATTAATTGGAACACCAATGAAAACGCCGACTCGCAGGTTGAATATGGCATCGATACCAATTACGGTAGTCTCTCGGATCTGGATGGAAATTTCGTGACCTCGCATTCAATTACTCTATCAAATTTAACCGGCAACACCACGTACCATTTTCGCGTGCACTCAAAAGACGGGGCGGGAAATTCGGCAATTTCCAGAGACTTCACATTCACAACCGCGAGCGATACGCAAGCGCCGAATCTCTCCAACGTCGCTGCCAACAACATCACAATGACTTCAGCCCAAATTTCGTGGGACAGCAACGAGCCGGCGGATTCGCAAGTCGAATATGGCGTCGATACCAATTACGGCAGCTTATCGACGCTGGACGGCAATCTCGTGACCTCGCATGAAATGACTCTATCAAATTTAACCGGCAACACCACGTATCATTTTCGCGTGCGCTCCAAAGATGCGGCGGGGAATTCGGCGGTTTCCGACGACTTCACGTTCACAACCGCGGGCGATACGCAAGCGCCGGCGATCTCAAACATCGCCATCTCCGCCATCGGCGCTAATTCCGCGCAAATAAAATGGAATACCGACGAACCAAGCGAGGCTCGCGTCGAGTATGGCACGGATTCGACGGCGTTCTCGGCATTGGTCGTTGATGCCAATTTTGCGACCGCACATGCAGTGGATTTGGCCGGTTTAAGTTCTTCCACCATTTATTATTTTCGCATTATCGCGACCGATCAAGCCGGAAATAGCCGGATGAGCAGCGCGCAAAGTTTCACCACGCTGCGAACCGCGGTGGATGAAAGCAGCAACCGGCAGCCGGCGAATCTGTCATTGCGTAATCATCCCAATCCCTTTCGCGCTTTCACGCGTTTCGAGGTTGATCTGCCGTCGTCCGGTTTAATTTCATTGAAGGTTTTTGATTTGCAGGGCCGCGAGATCGTTACCCTGGCCGAGGGATTGCGCCATGCCGGGCAGCATTTCTTTAACTGGCAGATAACGGCCGAACTGGCGACGTCGCTTTCGTCCGGAATTTACTTTGCTGTCCTGCGTTATCAAAATGAGGCGGAATCTGCTGCGAACGGATCGGCGCCGGCCATCGTGCAAAAACAAAAAGTGTTTTATTTGAAGTAGTCTTGACTTTATCGGCGGTTTTGGCTATTATTGAACCAAATCAGAAAAGTTTTTGAACACGGAGACCGGAGCGCGCAGAGAGAATACGGAGATTAAGAAATTTCTTAGGGGTTTTTCTCCGTGATACTCCGCGAACTCCGTTGCTCCGTGTTAAAAGCAGCTTTTCATTTTTGTGTTTCCATAAATTGCCAAAACCGCCAATGTCAGAACAGGAAAACCAAACCGCCGAAACGCCGCTCACCATTTCGGCCTTGAAAAGTGAAGTCGAAATCACCGCGTTTAAATCCGGCGGCCCGGGCGGCCAGCATAAAAATAAAACCGAATCGGCGGTGCGCCTCAAACATTTGCCGACCGGTGTTATCGTCGTCGCCACCGAAAGCCGCTCGCAAATCAAGAATCGCGAATTGGCCTGGCAGCGCCTGATTGAAAAACTGGCCAGGCGCCGCCAAAAAAGAAAGCCGCGGGTGCCGACGCGGCCGTCTCGAACGGCGAGAGAAAAACGACTCGAAGAAAAAATACAGCGCTCGTTCAAAAAACAGACGCGGCAGAAAGTTCGAATGGAAGAATAAACGAATCAGTTGCTGCCGCGATTTTCCGGAGCTTTGCAGCAGGATTCGAGCGCCGCATAAACGCTGGAATCACTTTTGGTTTCGTTGGCATCAGATTGGGATTGATTTTTTGCTCTCATAAATTCGCCTGGCGATATTCCCGGTAGATTTTCAAAATTGCCGGAACATAATAAGCCGTTTCGGGATGGAGCGAGCTGTTCGCGCCTCCGCCGTGCCGCCAGCGTTTTGCCTGTCTATCCCCGCCATTATATCCTGCCAACCCGGCTTCCAAACCATAATCCGTGACTAACGTGGCAAGATAGCGGCAGCCCAATCGCACATTATAAATCGGATTGAAAAGAATTTCTTCCGCCGCCGTCCACGCGATGCCTTCCTGCTGCGCCAGCATGATTCCGGTTGACGGCAGGATTTGCATCAAACCCAGAGCGCCGGCAAAAGAAACCGCTTCGGGATTCCAGGTGCGGCCGGTTTCGTGCGTGATCGTGGCGCAAATCAACGCCACGTCGAGCTGGCGATATTTAAGGCTCATCGCGTAAATCTCGGCGGCAAGATTGAATTTCAATTTGGCGTTCATTTCCGGATTGAAACGATCGATAATCGCCACGAGGCGGCGCCTCTGCTGTTCGTGCACGCTGTCAACCTGCGCGATCGCTTTGACGTATTGCAGCTCTTTTTTCAATTGATCGATTTGCGCGTCTTGTTGATGCTGCACTTTCGTCAAATGGCGGTCGAATCCCAATATTGCTATGAGACCAATCAGCGCGAGTCCCGCCGGCAAAAGATGATAATTCATTTTTGGGGCAAGATTCGCGGAGCAAGTCATGGATGGAGTGGTGTCAACGATATCGATGCCGAGCGCCGCCAGAACTTCCGGCATGGAAAGCGCCAGCGCGAAATTCGGATTTTTGCTGCCGGCAAAATGCAGCGCCACCACCCGCCGGGTTGAACTCTCCAGCCACCACGAACCGGAATCACCCGGCGCGCAAATTTCTGCTGTTGGCGTTTCCGGCGTAATATGCACGAGCGGTCCGATGATCCGTTTGCTGCCGGCGTCACGCTGCCTCATGTAACCCAAAATGCCGGTGATGATACCGAACGTTGCGCCCGCCGGCGAAGCGGGTTTTATCACCCGCATGCCGAGCTGAGGCAGAGCCACGCCGGTTGCCGCATTGCTTTCAGGATGATCGCGATGCCAGACACCATCAAACTCGATCACCGCCGCATCGAGACCGGCGTTTATCGCGTTGCGCCGGCCGATTGGAAAATCCTTGCCGGTAGAATAGGATTCTGCCGCGTGCCAGCTCGTGAGAATCATTTCTTCGCCGCTTTGCCGGTCGCGCACTTTGCCGCCCGCAATATGATGGCGGCCGCGTTGCCGTTCATGGCGCGGCGCTTCATGATGCAAATGTAAATGATAAGCCGCTTCGACAACTTCAACCGCGAAACCGACACGCTGCGTCTCAATCACGCGATGAGGTTCGGCGGCGGCAAAATCCCGAAAAGCTTTTCCGGAAAATTTTTGGCGCACGTGAACGCGCACCACCAGCTCGGTTTCGCCGTGAAACTCCTGCGATGAACGCGTGCGAAAGCCGAGATCAATGAGCGAAACATTGGGATCATCCAAATAGAGCGCCGCCGCCTTTTCCAGCGCGCGGCGCGCTTCGCGCCAGGTTGTCGAATCAATTTTCATCATGCAGCATCACGGCACGACGCGTAAAATCGGGCCTTGATAAAAAGCAATCTTGGGATTCACTTCGAGCAGAAACGTCACAATTTGCAATTGATAGCACCCAATTTTCGGCGTCTCGAATTCAATATCGAAACGATAATCAGCGCGAGGAAGTTGAAGCCGCTCCAATCGCGACGCCAGCATTTTATATTCGCCGGTGACGGTATCGAGGGCATGAATTTGCGCGCACAGCGCCATGCGAGCCGTCGTTGCGCTCAACGCTTCGGCGCCGGTGAGGCGGCAATCAATTTCACTCCGCAAAAATTTCACCGCATTCGCTTTTGATCTCCCCGGCATTTTAATCTGGTTAAAACGCGCCTGTTGAATCGACAGCACAATTTCACCGTTCGCGCCGTTCCGGGTTTGAGGTTTTTGCTTTTGCAGATGATGAGAACTTTGGTTAACCTGTTTCGTTTCTACCATGTTTTGCGCCAAAGGTTCGTTTGACGGCATTGTGGGGGACTCCTCCACAGATGGAGCTTCGGTTGATTTCATCGTGAGAGGATCGATCTCTGTTTTTGCTTCAACCGCTTGCCTCTCGTTAGATTCTTTTTCAGTTGCCTGCTCACATGTCTTTTTACTTTCTCCTTCGGCCGCGAGCAATTCCGCCCACCCCATCCAATCCTGAGCCCCGCCGATCCAATCTTGAATTGCAATCGTTGTGGCGGCGATGTCCAGGCCCGCATGTTCTCGCAACGCCCGCGCTAAAGTTTCCGGCGTATAACCGCGAAAATCGGCAAATTTCCGGATGCCGATGCTGTTGAGCGCCAGCTCGGTGGCGGGATCGATGCCTTCGATATTCACCAGATCATCGCGACGAGCGATCGGCGAAATTTCCGGCAACGATTGCATTGGCTCGCCGAGCGCCGATTGATCAGCCATCACGGACGCCTGGGATTTTCTCTTTCGTGACATTTTTAAAAGTCTCCAATTTTTAACATCGTTACACACTCGCAGTATCTCATACGGCAATATCAATATTCAAGGCATTCAAAACTTCCGGCATGGAAAGCGCCAATCCGAACTCCGGATGATTGCTTCCGGCAAAGTGCAATCCCGTCGCACGCGAGGTCGAATTTTCCAGCCACCACGAGCCGGAATCGCCCGGCCCGCTGATTTCTCGGTCCGGTTCCGCCGGCGCGATGTGGATGACGTTGCGAATAAGGCGAATAAGACCGGCATAGCGCTGTTTGGTATGGCCTTCGACGCCGGTGATGATTCCGGAAGTCACTCCCGTGCGCCGTCCGGATTTTTTAATTTTCATGCCGAGTTGTGCAACGGCGACTCCGGCAACCGCGCCAATCTCCATCTGTTCATTGCGCAGCGGCCGTTGCCCATTCAGCTTTGCCACGGCGGCATCAAGATTGGCGTCCATGGCGTGGCGAACATAAGCTGCCACCGCGTTGGTTTTAATGCCGCCGTCCACGATGGCCGGTTGACAAATGGGCAGGCCCGGCCTGGCCAACCACGATCCCGCCAGCACGTGCCAGTTGCTCAAAATCATTTCCTCGCCGCTTCGGCGGTCGCGCACTTTTCCTCCCAGAGTTCCAAAGCCAAAGCTCTCGGCGTTTGAAATGCTAATGCCGCCGCGAAGCTCGGAATGCAATTGCGCGCGCCGGCCTGGTGCCGGCGGCCACCACTGCAAACGATAGGTCGCTTGCGGAACATCGATAGCAAAGCCGATGCGTTCGGCGTCAAACACCCGCTGCGGTTGGCGCACGGCAAAAGCACGAAATGAAACGCCGGAAAGTTTTTGATGAACGTGAAGGCGCACCGCCAGTTCCGGCGCAAGGCGATTTTCTTCGGAGGAAAGAATTCTCCAGCCGAGATCGATGTGCGACACATTCGGATCATCAAGGTGGAGCGCCACCGCGCGAGCGAGGGCCTGCCGTGCGGCGCGCCAGGGTTTGGGATCGATCGTCATATTATTTTTTGCTAATCAAAAAGTTTTTTTAAAACACGGAGCAACTGAGTTCGCGGAGCGTCACGGAGAAAAGCTTTTTTTAAAAAATACACCGGCCCCGGCACGAAGCCGGAGCCGGCGCTCAAACGTCACGACTCATCGTCCTGACGCGAACAGCTTATCGCCGGTAAACCAAAAAGCGCATCGGCTGTTCATCGTGAATATGGGGCGGTTTCCACGCATCGAGCGGGAAGGGCAAGCCATTCGGGTCGTTGTCAATGTCGAAGAAGCGCGTCGCAAAAGCCGCGAAAGGCTGCGGGCATTTTCTGTCGACTGCGTCCGCCGTCACATTGATTTCGTACAGATTGGGATAGCACTCCGGCGCCTTCAGTCTGAACGTGAGCAGAAAAGCCTGCACCACGTCGGAAGTGAATTCGCTTTCAATGTGAATATCGGGGCCGTTCGTCACATCGGTCAAATTCACCAGTTCGGCATTCAAGCAGAACTTGCGGCCGCACATCAAGTCGAGCGCCGAAGGACCGCAATCACGGCCGCAACGAATGGGCTGCGGATTCTTGACCACAAACGCGAGGAAATAAACCAGCTCGCCGGCCGCGACGATTTTGTGCGGCAGAAACGGCGGGCAGGTGATGTTTTGAATCGGGCCGACCACGAAGACGTCCCACCATTTGTAATAGCTCGGGAAGATCGGCTCGCCGAGTTCGGGATTCGCACCCTGCTCGGCCCTTTTGAGGTTCTGATCGATCTGATCTTTCACTTTGGCGGTATAAGCTTCCAAAATGGACTCATAACGCTCAAGCAGTTCTTTCGATGGGCGTTGCAGGCCCGAGGCAAAACCGAGGCGCTCTAACGCGGGCGCGGTTTCCACATGGGTCAAGGCCCCGCCATTGCCATTGCCGTTGGTGACGACGATTTCATCGACGCCGACGGGCTCATGGAGTTGGGTTTTCATAAAGGTTGCTCCTTGAATGAAAAGTTAAAAGGTTAATTTGAGTTAATTGGTTCTACTGCTATAGACACAAACACAGTTTTAAATTCCCATGTTTTTGTGAAAATATTTTATGATTTATTTATTTCATTATTTTATACATTTTCATTTGCTGTTTTTTAACCTGGCGCTCATCATGGAGCGCATTTCTCGAGTATTTAGAAGCGAGGGTTTCCGTTTTTCCGATTCATTTCTTCATGCTGACGGCCATTGCTTTATTCAAACGCCATACCAGAACATTTTAAAATTTTTAACACATTGCTTTAAAACTCGAAATATTAAAAGGTTGATATGGCCAATCGCCGCGATGGCCTGTTGGCCATGGAAATTATTTTCAAAAGACGATTTCTAACGGCTTGCTGATTTTCCAAAGCGGCGGCAAAAAAACTTTACTTTTATATTTAAAATAAGATAACAGCGAAAAATTTATTTAAACGCCGGGCGAAATGAATGATGCCTGGAAATAAATGATCGCCTCGGCTTCTAAATGAATGAGCATTTGGAAATTTGGAAACCGTGACTATCGCACATTTCCCAATCGGTAAAAACTCGGGAGGGCAAAGACAATCTAAGTCTATTAAAATTTAAGGAAGTCGCTTAAAAAGAGTGCGCGCTCAATGTACGAGATTTTGGAAATGAGGTGATTTCCAAAAATTGAAAGCGCTTATTTCAACCATTATTCATCGAGTCAAGTTATTGATTTTCCACTCCGCCTTTTTTACCTCACCGTCACGCAGATTTTGGAACGGCTTTTGTCATATTTATCCGTCAAAGGGAATTTCCATCCCAATCGCGAATGCATATTTATTTAAAATGCCGGCTCAAACTATCCGGCAAAAGAATCAGAAATGAAGGGAAGGCAGGGTATGAAAACGCATTCAGCGGATCGTCCTCTCGCAGGAATTCCGCACGATGAGCTCATTCGCCGGTTGGCGGCAAATCCGCAAAATCCGGCGCCGGCGAGCGAATTCATGGCACGGTATGGCGAAGTGATTCGCCAAACCGTTGCTCAGGCAATATATAAAAGGAAAGGAAACCTCGGTTGTGCAGCGATGCACCCCATAATCGAGGATACGGTGAGTGAAACATACTGCCGGTTATTTCAAAATGATTGCCAGGTGTTGCGGTCGTTTAAGTGTCGTTACGAGAATTCGATTTTTGCCTATTTGCGGAAAATTGCGTACAGCATCGCCAGCAATCAGCTCCGCACCCATCGCCGGCAACAGGCTCTGGGACGATTACAGTCGTTGGAGGCAGCCAGAGATCAGCATGACGATGTCGCGCCTGGCAGCGCGATGATTTTGCCGGCGGATTTGACCGCAAGCCAAACCGCCGAACGCCAATCGACGGAAGAGATGCTGCGCGCGAGCCTGCGGCTGGCCGGTCGCAATGACAACGTCAATCGCAATTTCATCATTTTCAAATTGCATTTTCTCCATGGTTATCGCAGCCATGAGATCGCGCACATCAAAGGGCTGGGTTTGAGCGAGCGCGGCATCGGCAACACGGCGGATCGGATGCGAAAATATTTGCGAAATGGAATTGAACTGCCGCTGCAGCGGCCATGAAAAAAAACTTTCGCGACGGAGTTAATGATGCAAAAACAATTTCATTCAATGTGCCTGCGCCGTTTTGATTTTGCCTCCTACTTGAGCGGCGCGACTTATGGCGATAAAAAAGCCGCCCTCGAACGACATTTGTGCGATTGCGATGATTGTTTCAACACGTTGATGATCGTTTTGAATCAACAGCTTAATCAGACGCATGCCCTGCTTGCCGGCCTGCCGATGATCGGCAGAGCTCATTCACGATCCTCATGTCAAGCGAGCGCCGGCCGCTGATTCGTGCGGTTCGGCGCGCGCCATCGCCTCATAAGACATTGACCGGTCGCTTAAATCGTTCGTTTCACCGAAAAGTGATGGAATTATAGCGATCGGTCAATGAGTTGCTCAGAAGTAAACTTACCCCTGGGAGTGAGGCATTACATTTTTTTTACAAATTTCCCTTGAGAATTACACGATAATTTTGTTGTCTATATAGAATAGGTTGGCTCGTTTTACCATAACCAACGCCTGTGAATCAACCTTGAGATTCAAGCGCAGGAGCAGATATGGAAGACCCGGAAAAAAAGGGCGGCGCCGATGAAGCCCCGAATCGAAGAAAATTAAAAACAAAAAAATCTCGCAAAGGCGTCAGGAAGCGTTCATCAAAACCGCGTTCAAGAAAACGAAAAAGAACGAGGGGAAAACCAATCAAGAAGAAGATCAACCGGCCGGTGGTTCGACCGGGATAATTGTCTATGGCATCGGAGTCAATTATGTCAGTTTCAGAGTTCAAACCCCATCGCTGGTGGGGAAAAATTATCATTGGTATCCTGGCTTTGCTTCTCTCGCTGGTTGTCTTTGAGACCATCGGATTTTTGAAAGCGTTTGAGCTGCAATTTTTAGATACCATGATGGCGCTGCGGGGAGAAAAGCCTTCCAATCCCAACCTCATTCTGATCACGTTGGATGATCCGACGACGAACGCCCTGGGTTCGCCGTTGCCGCGCCAATATTATTCACAGCTTTTGCGCGCCTTAAATCAATATGGCGCCAAAACGGTCGTTTTCGATCTCCAGTTCAGCGACAAAAAAGAGGCGCCAACGGACGCCGAATTAGCGGCACTGATCCGGAATTCCGGGCATGTTATTCAGCCGTTTTTGTTTTATTATCGTTGGGAAGGTGATGACGACGGCGAGACCGCCTCGCGACGGGACAGCGCCTACGTCCAATTTGCCGCACGTCTTCGCCAGGAGGCAAATCTAAATTTCATTTTTGCCGACTCCGCAATTTTGCCGCATTCCATTTTTATTGAAAGGCCAACGCCGGCCGGTTTGGCGTTTACTTTTCCGGACGACGACGGCAAATATCGCCGCATTCCGCTGTTGTGCAAAAACTTCGGCAACCTTTATCCCGCTTTGAGTTTGGTGACGATTTGCGATTATTTGAAAATTCCAACGGATAGCCTCCGCATTCAACATGACTTCTGGGGCTATAAGCTGGTCATTCCCGCTGCGCAAACTCCCGTCACCATCCCGATTAATTCAAAAGGACAGGCCATACTTAATTTTTACGGACCCCTCACCGCCTTCAGATCATATTCCATCATTCAGATTCTCGATGCCCTGCAAGACATTGAAAATAGAAAAGCCCCTCGCATTCCCTTGCACGATTTCACCGGCAAAATCGTTTTGATCGGCACCACTGAAACCATAAAAAAGGATTTCTTCGTCACGCCGTTTTCCGAAGATTTTCCCGGCATGGGAATTCATGCCACGGCCATCAGCAATTTTCTCAATGGCGATTCGCTGCGGCAGTGGCCGTGGTATATAACCTTCCTGATCGCATTTATTCTCGGCGCGATGCTGCTCGCCGGCTCGAGGTTCGCCGGTAAAATCGATCAAACGCGGGAACCGCTTTATGAGTGGAGCTTTTTTATTTTGCTCATCCTGTCGTATAATTTGCTGGCCTACTTTCTTTTTTTCAAAACCCTGCAAGTCGCGCCGGCGATTCTGTCGATCAACAGCGCGCTCGCGCTGTTGTTTATCGCAACCATGTTTTACGAAAAAGCGTTGAGCGTCGAGCGGCTCAATCGCCAGGTGCACGAGCTGGAAAGCCATATCACCGCAAAAGATTCGCATATCCAAATGCTCAACACTCGCATCGGCGCGCAGGACGAGCAGTATAAGGCCATCGAATTTTTCATCAGTGAAATTGAAAATGTTCTATGCCATCCCGCCGGCGAGCAGCCGCGCTCGCTCGAAACGCCGCTGATGAAGATGCAGCTTTTTAAGGAGAATTTGAAAAATGAGTTGGAGCGCTGGCACGCCGAAAAACAAATTCTCGAGACTGAGAAAGATTCGCTGTCTTCTCAGATCTCAACTTATAAAAGCCTGCTGGGAGTGGCGGAAAAAACGGGGCGCGCGCTGCCGGCGGAACGAGAGCCGGCGCCGGAAAAATTTGAAGAGAAATTTCAAGAAGTCAATCGGGTGATGGAGAGCTACAAAGCTTTTACGCAAAAGGCCAAAGCGGCTTTTCATTACAACGCTTCGTTCGAAATGGTCACGGCGATCATGAATGGCCGGCTCAACGGCCAGGCCGGCAAAACCAAACTGCAGGAAGTCCTCGCGCAAATTGCCCGCGTGGCGCCCTATGATTCCACCGTATTAATCACGGGCGAGACCGGCACCGGCAAGGAATTGGCGGCGCGCGCGATCCGCCTTCATAGCCATCGCAAGAACGGCCCCTACGTCGTGCTGAATTGCGCGGCGATTCCCGAGACTTTGATCGAGAGCGAGCTGTTTGGCCACGTCAAAGGCGCGTTTACCGGCGCGCTTTCCGACCGCGCCGGCGCTTTTGAGCAGGCGAACGACGGCACGATTTTCCTGGATGAAATCGGCGATCTCAAACCCGACTTGCAGGCGAAGCTGCTGCGCGTGCTGCAGGAGAAAAAAGTGCAAAGGCTGGGCAGCAATAAACTCATCGAGGTGAATGCGCGCGTGATTGCCGCCACCAACCGCAATTTGCAGGAGCTCATTCAACGCGAGCAATTTCGCAAGGATTTGTATTTCCGGCTCGACGTGGCCAATATTCATCTGCCGCCGCTGCAAGAGCGAAAGGAAGAGGTTCCGCATCTCGTTCATTATTTTCTCGCCAATTTCAGCGAAAAAAATGCCTGCTCCCGGCAAATGACGGACGAGGCGTTGATGGCGCTGGTTGTTTACGATTGGCCGGGCAATATTCGCGAGCTGCAACATCTCGTGGAAAAGGCTTGCATCAACACGGCGGGCGATACGATCCGGCTGACCGATTTGCCGGAAGCGATTCAACAAGGTTATCGCCGGATTTTTGCCGAGCAGAAAATTCAACTGTGGGAGGCTTTGGAAACGGCGATCAAAGCTGAAATGGATAATTTGCTCGAGAACTGTCAGGAGATGCTGCGCGCCGGCAACGTGGAGGAGGCTTTGCAATCCGGCGAGCTCAAGCTGTGGGGTTCGGTTTGCGAGAATTGTTATGAGTATATGAAAGCTTATATTGACAGCAAGGCTTCGTCGTTTCCGCCGGAGCAGCGCGAGAAGCTGGCGAAGCAAACCATCGTCGCCATGGCCGAGATGCTGATTCAGTGGTGCAGGGAACAAAAGCGCGGCCCGATGCAACAAAATTGGGAAGAAATTGAAAAGCTGCTCGGCCGCACACGGCGGATGATTGATATTTGGAAGAAAGAAGTGGGTATGCCGGGGTTTTATTCTGCGACTTAGCGTGCCAAAATCTCATTTCGAAAAAAAGCCGTGCGGCAAAAAAATTAAGGTCGTTTTGCGCCAATAATTTTGGAAGTCGAAAGGCCGAAGCCGTAATTGAAGCGGCTTCGGCCAATTTTAGTCTCCCAATCGTGGGGTTATGGGTTATGGTTGGGTTAAATCATATTTCGGGCTCAATTGATTTTTGTTAACCTCACGGCTCAGGCGGCGGCGGCGGATCGGAGTGAATGCCAAGAGGCTCTTTTATTCGTTTGTAAACTTCGCTCGCAACATACCCACCTGTACCCGTGGCTGCGCCAGCCGCAACCGCATCGCCGGCGCCAAGCTCCTGTGCCTTGACCACCACAAATGTCGCAGCTTCGGAAAGTCCCACCATCGAGAAAAGTTTGTGGAGAAGTATCCAGACCAGGTATGCAACCAGCCCTCCGAAGAAGGTGCTGATGGCAATTTTCACGCTGTCGATTGGCGGTTCAACAGCAACGATTTCCTTTGCCACATTCTTGATATGTTCCTTTCTCAGCTTGTTTGGATGATGAAATTCTTGTGGCATAGCTTGACCCTCCTTAAAATGATAAAGAAGTTTGGTTACCGTGGTTCGATTTCAAAACATCCAGTCGTTATCGAACCGTGAAGTTAATTTAAAGTTGAATTACCGGCGACCATAAAAGGCGCCCAAAAATAAGGATAAGGGAATTGTACAAAGGGATCTCGTCGCAGATTTATGATTTCATCGATTTGTGCGTTTCTGAGCGCCTGACTGACAGTATATTGGCCGGTTTTAAGATTGTTATAAAATTTCACCATGAGACGGGCTGTGGCTTTATCATCCACTTTCCATAGCGTCGTAATCACGGTAGGGCTGCCGGCATACATAAATGCTCGCGCCAACCCAACTAAACCTTCACCACGGACAAAACGTCCTAAAGCCGTTTCACAGGCCGATAGAACGACTAATCGCGTTTTAGCCAGATCAAGGTTAAAAACTTCATACATTCTCAATAAGTCGGAAGGATCTTCAAATTCCGGCTTTGACGCTGATCGGAGTTGCGTCAACAAAGGCGAGCGTAACGCTGGCGCCGGAGGCGCAAGATAAAGGGCGGAATATAGCGGGCTTTTTTCATCCACCGTACAGTGGGTTCCAAAGTCGATGACATCATAACCGCTTTCCATGGCCTGGCATACCGTATCTTTTCGAGCCTGTTGACCTGTAAGTAACTTTGATCCAGTGAATAATGCGACGATTGAACGGGCGGCCTCTTGCGCCCACGGCAGATCATCGCGTGGATCGGCGATGGCCAGGATTCGCAGATTTTTGCCGTTCGCTGCGATTTTCCTCTTCTCCAACGCGTATTTTAGAACGGCCGCACTGGGCATAGTCGTCAAAGGCGCTGCTTCAATGAGAAATTGGTTGGAATTGGGATCAGGTTGCATTAACGCCCCAAATGGCAGATAGTGCAAAATATCATCAGGCACGATATATACGTTCTTATCCTGGCCAAATTCCGCCCAGACCGGCTTGATCAAGATTGATGATAGTTCTTGCGCAATTTCCATTGTGGCCTTGAAAGCGCCTTGACGATCTTTGCGCACGCGATTTTTAAACATATCGGTTTGATCTGCGCCAATCGTTTCGCGAAACTGCAATACCTTCTTCTGCAATTCTTCCCGACGGACAGGTAATGATACGACGCTCAGTTTTTCCCGATCAACAGACCAAATAACGGTACGATCATCAAAAACTCTATATTCAATAATCTTGTCTTGCGGTCCCAATGAGGCCTGTATTTCGCGAGAACCTGGGATCCGGGATGACGCCGGGGCAACGAGCGCCAGAGCCTGTCCACCTGTTCCAATTGTTTTGGATTGTTCGACTATATTGGCCCCGCCATAAAGAAAATCCAAAAATGATCTAGCCTTGGCGCGCTCTACAAAATCAAAAGCGTGACTCGAGTCTTGTAGATTTTCCAAATAGGTCAGAATCACCTCATCGAACACTTCCTGCTTTTCGGCAAAATACTCGAGCCTTAAGTGCTCCGTTTGAATACGATTTCGACCCGATTCAATCGTATCGATAGCTGCCTTAAAATTATCCACTGCTTCTTTCACAGCACCATTGGCTTTAAGCGCAAGACCTTTTCCGTAATATCCTTTCCATGCATAGGCGGAATTGCCCGACTCAATAGCTAAATGCAGGGATTTTTCGAAATGCTCTAAGGCTTCTATATTTTGTTTGGTTTGAAGAGCGACCTGGCCTAAACCCAGATGGTTTAAAATGAGACCAATCCGAAAGTTGCTATTTTGATTAATTTGCAGCGCTCTTAAAAACATTTCGCTGCCTCTTTGCCAATCTTTTTGTTTTATTTTAACATCGCCGATCATCTGGTAGATTTCAGCTCGTTTAGCTACATAGTCCTGGCCTTCGGCGAGGTTAAGCGCTGCTTGCAGGTTATGTAATGCACTATCTAATTTCCCCATATAGTAATAAGCTTCCCCGACATTAGCTTTAGCGTCAGCTATATCCTCTTTTCTTCCGTATTTTTCAAATAAATTCAAGGCGGCGTGATGGTGTTTTAAAGCAAGTTCATGTTCACCCGTCAGGCTATATACAATTCCTAAATTTGTATACTGGGCAGCTTCTTGCTCCGGAAGTGCAAGTTCTTGATAGATATTCAAACTGGTATTATGAGCATTGAAAGCGCGTGTAAAGTCTCCTAAACTCTCATAGGTAAATCCCAATCTCCTTAATGTGCTGGCTTTGTCAATGTTAGCACTTTTACCAAGCTCGTTAAAAATATCAAGGCTTTCTTTTAATAATACTTCCGATCTCAACAAATGACCAGCCTCGCCATATACCGCGCCAAGCTTGCTTTTGGATTGCGCTGCAATCTTCTGTTCATTTAAACCCATAGACAGGGTAATGGCATGGTGTAGGGCTTGCTCGCTTTCAGGATAATTTCTTAATTCGGCTTGTATAAACCCAATCCAAAATAGCAACCGCATTTCCATGATGGGATTTCTGATTTTCCGTGCGAGTTCCAGACACCGCTCAAATGACTCTAAACTTTCATTATACTTTTCCCCCATTTTTGAGTACCCAATCATATAATGAGCATTTATTTGCCCTCCGGTTTCGCCTATTTGGATATAGCCCTGTAAAGCGCGATTATACTTTTCCAGGGCTTTATTCAATTGTCGGTTTTGTCGCAGCGTATCGCCTTGAAAAGTCAAATAGTCCGCTTCCAATTTGCGTTTTTTTTGCTCCGAAGTTAACGTTTTCAAAAGCCGGGTTTGAAGATGAAAGGTGGGATCTTTATAGAGTTTCTCATAGATCGCAGCAATACGGTCCATTTCAGCAAGACTGATTGAGACGTCTTTTGTCGAATCCACCAGCTCTTTAAGAAGAATCTGGTCAATAATCATTGGAAAGATTTGCCGGAGTTGGCTGCGATGGCTTGAGAAGTGTGTCTTGATGAGCGCGGAGTCCGCCTCCCCGATCGCGATACTTTGCACCATCAGTTTCCGCTCTTCCTCCGAAAGTTTTTGCTGGCCGAAATGCCGAACGAGAGTATCAAAGGGAATAGATGAGTTATCGCGGCTTTTGATGACAAAGTAAGAAGCGACGATTGCAACAATCATGATTCCCCCGCTTAGAATGTATCGACGATTCGTTCGCACCCGCGCTCCGTTTTTAAATTACTGACCTGCATAAGACCTGGCAATTTTAGCCCAATCAGAATCCTGATCGAGAGCAAGATACTTTTTCCACTCTGTCATAGCTTCTCCCACTTTGCCCTGCTCCTGATAAAGTGTTGCCATATTGTATTGCGCTTCTAAAAAGTCCGGGACATACTTTAGCGCCAGGGAAAATTTTTTAGCGGCCTCGTCTAAGGCGCCTTCGTGCCAGGCTAAAACGCCAAGGTCATTTAAAATGGAAGCATTGGTAGAATCCTGCGCCAAAACGAGACGGTATTGTTCTCGCGCCCTGTCGAAATTCATTTCGACTAATAAATAATATGTTCCCAAATAATGATGGGCAGCAGCATTCTTGTTATTAAAAGCAAGCGCTTTTTGCAGGTCCTTTTTGGCTAATTCGTACCGGCGAAGATCTTCACCGCGAATTCTTCTTTCGCCGCTACGCGTTTGCCCGAAATCAAAGACATCATATTTAAACCCTCCTTGCGGCCGGGGAACATCTTTAGGCAGATAATAGTTTGCCACCAAAAAAGATAAACCACTATCAGCCAGAGAATTACTTTGGTTCGAATTATAAATCGGGCGCACTATTCCAACGTACAAAACAATGATCGAAGCCAAAGCCACCGCCGGTTTCCAAAGTTGATTCGGCGGAGAAATCATTTTAACTGTGAATATTTTGACTTTCTCCCACATCTTTTGCAGAAAAGCAAAGAAATCCGCTTCCGGTGTATTCGGACCGCATTCCGTTTCAATATAATCCAAAATTTTCTCCACTTGCTCCTGCGGCGGCAATTTCGGCAAACTCGCCAATTCGATTTTTTCCGCTTCCGTTGCCGGCGTGTATGCGCTTCTGGCCAATGCGGCAAAATCCCTGAAACAGGTGGTGCAAGAATTCAGATGGCGCTCTACCCGATGACTTTCTTCCTCCGTCGCCAATTTTTCGAGATACCGATAAAGCGAATCATCATCAAGACATGCCCCGGCTGTCTTTTCGATTTTGTGGCTCTTCCCGTGCATAGTCGCATGCTCTCCGTAGTTCAAAATTTTTTCGGTTGTTTTTTTCGTTCGGACGAGTTGGGGCCTCTCCACAGGCTTGCCGGCGAAAGCTTGCAAAGACTGGTATCGCCTGACGAAATGAACCTTTGCCAACCATCATCCTACCTTTTAGACACGGAAAACCGGAAAATTTCCCGCACATTTAAAGAAGCGGGCGCTCACAGCGCCTCGGAGAGTTGTTGCTTGATCTCAGTAATGATGTTGCGAATTCTTTTGTCGGAAAGCGGAATGCCGCATTGCCCGGCTATTTGTTCTGACGAAAATTTCTGGTAATGATGCAATTTAAATATCAGAATGTCGCGTTCTTTGCTTTTGCCCGTGACGATTTTATCGAGAAGTATATCCAATTCCTGCCGGTCGCTTTCCTCGTCGAGATTTGCATCCGGGCTCGGTTCTGAAGCAGGCACAACGTCGATCAAACGCAAATCGCCTTCTTCCTGGGAGCCGGCCACCGGCGTGTCGAGCGACAATAAATTGGCGCGCCGCTTCTTGGCCCCCTCCTTCGTCAGATAACCCCGTACGGCGTTACGGGCAATCATGGCCAGATACGTGTAAATCGAGTTTTCGCTCGCGGCCATATAATTCCGCAGCGCTTTACAATTTTTTTGAATCAGCTTGAAATAAACCTCCTGCACCAAATCTTTGAAAACTTCATTGAACTGGATTTTGTTTGTTGTCAGGAATTTGTCCCGGCATTCTCTCAGGATGATCAAACGAATATGCTCGTTAAAACGCTCGTAAAACGCCGTCCACGCCTGTTCATTTTCCGGCTTTTCGGCGCAAAGCTTGACCAGTTCTGTATTCGAAAGATTTCGCAGATCCATAAGCACTAAAGTCAACCCGAATTTGCTAGCCCTACAAATCACAGGTAATAACGGTGCCGGCAAAGGTCGATTCACCAACCCGTCAAGCTACGGGCGCCCATGAGTGCAATTGTAATCCTTCACAGTTGTTAAATTATAAAAGGCAGGTGGACGCGCATTGACGACACGCCTTCATTATACAAAACTACCGGTAAGAAGTCAAGGGTTTTTTGGGTAGGGCGAGAGGACGAAATCACGGATGAATGAACGAAATTTCTATTGTATTTTCTGGCGGTCGTGAACGTCCTTTTTGTCGAGATGATGTTTGACGCTGCGGGCTTCGACCATGAACACGACTTCTTCCGCGACGTTAGTCGACAAATCCGCCACGCGCTCGAGATTTTTAGCAACGATGATCAAATGAATGGCGCGGGCGATCGTGCGAGAATCGTTCGCCATGTAGGTGATCAATTCGCGCAGCACCTGATCTTCGAGGCCGTCCACTTCATCGTCGCTCTGGCAAACTTTAATCGCCTGCGCCACGTCGCCGTGCACGAACGCGTCGAGCGCCGATTTCACCATGCCCTGCGCCAGCGTCGCCATGCGCGGAATGTCGATCAGCGGTTTCAGCTCCGGCTCTTTCAACAGCTCCAGCGTATGCTCGGCAATATTCACCGCGTGATCGCCGATGCGCTCGAGATGGTTATTGATGCGCATCGCCGCCGCAATAAAACGCAAATCGCTGGCCAGCGGTTGGATACGCGCGATCAGATCGACGCAAAGATTATCGATTTTCACCTCGAGCTCATTAACGTGGACGTCTTCATCGATAATCTTTTTCGCCAAATTGGCGTCGCGATTTTTCAGCGCGTTGATGGAAAATTCCACCGCTTTTTCCGCCAACGAGGCCATGTACAAAAGCTCGGTGCGCAATTCGGCAAGCTCATCTTCAAAATGTCTGTGCATAAAGAGTCAGTGGTCAGTTGTCAGTGGCCAGTTTTTAGTACCTAAATTTTACTCCGAAGGAGTGGCATGTTCTTCTCTGAAAACAATCCGAAGCTCCAATATTCCAAAACTCCAATGATCCAACACTCCAGTACTCCTAACTTTTTTATCCAAACCGTCCCGTAATATAATCCTCGGTCAGCTTCTCCATCGGATTGGTAAAAATCTTGTGCGTGTCGTCATATTCGACCAGTTTCCCCAGCCAGAGAAACGCCGTGTGCTCGGAAACGCGCGCGGCCTGCTGCATGTTGTGCGTCACGATAACGATAGTGTAATCTTCCTTTAATTGCAACATCAATTCTTCGATTTTGGCGGTGGCAATGGGATCGAGCGCCGAGCACGGCTCATCCATCAGAATGATTTGTGGCTGCACGGCAATGGCGCGGGCAATGCAAAGTCTTTGCTGCTGGCCGCCGGAAAGGCCGAGCGCGCTAGTGTTGAGTCGATCTTTGGCTTCATTCCACAGCGCCGCGCTGCGCAAACTCTTTTCGACGATTTCATCGAGCTCCGCCCGTTTGCTCATGCCGCTAATACGCGGCCCGTACGCGACGTTCTCGTAAATCGATTTCGGAAACGGATTGGATTTTTGAAACACCATGCCGATATTCTTGCGCAAGTTGATCACGTCGACGCCGGCGTCAAAAATATTTTGGCCCTGAATTTCAATACGGCCTTCGACGCGCGCCCCTTCCACCAGATCGTTGAGCCGGTTGAGGCAGCGTAGCAAAGTCGACTTGCCGCAGCCCGATGGCCCGATAAACGCCGTAACCTGATTTTTCGGAATCTCGAGCGAAATATTTTTCAGCGTCAACGACGCGCCGTAATAAAAATTGAGCTGGCGAATGGTGATCGCCGTCGTTTGATTTCGCATTGCGACTCCCGTCATCGGCGTTTGAAATTGTGCCGGATGATGGTTCGATTTATGATCGGTTGAAACACGCACGGCTTCCTGCGTTTTCGGAACCAGCATTGTCATTGCAACTGGCATGAGTGTTGTCCTTAAAAATTTTTGAAAAAGTCAAAATTTGATTTCTTTATCTAATTTGCTTATATTGTTCATGTTTCATGTTTCAATCAATATTCTTGGAGACAACCCATCATGGCCGAACCTTTGACTTTGGATGCGATCATCGAAGATTTGCAAGCCATCGAGCCGCTCATCCTCAATTACGAGAAAACTTACAAAGTCCTGACGCCATACTTTTTTAAACTCTATCATGCCGGCAAACTGGAAGAGAACTGGGATTTCATCGACTGGGCCGGACTATACGAGATCAAATTGCGTCGGGAAAAAGCTTATCGAGAATTGCTGGCTACATCGCTTCGCCGCTTGCCGTTGAAGGAAGAGCTAACGGATGAAAGACTCGTTGCCGAAGCTGCATGAATAATCCGCTTACTTCCGTAAGAGCTTACGAAGAGTTTGTTTATTCACTCCAACAAACTTTTCCGGCTATCAAAGTCTCGACTCTTATTCTCAAGCGACAGGGCCGAACTGCCGCTATTTTAGTTGGCGAACTGCTTTTTGATAAAGGCATTCGCTTGTTTGTACGCGAACGTCTCGACTTTGCCTTTGAAGAAATTCTAGGTTATGGCTACGAGGTTTGGCAAGGCGAGAACAAGTTATACTGGTACGACTCGCACGCGCATCCTCATGATCTTACTTTAGCCAGCTCACATCCGCATCACAAACACACCCCACCAGACATCAAACATCACCGTATACCAGCACCGGAACTGTCTTTTACGCAGCCCAATTTGCCTTTCCTGATTCAGGAAATTATTGGCATCACTTCACACAGAATGTAACAACGGACCAACCGGCAAACGTTTTATCAAAACTGTCCTGCCGCAAAACGCTGGCGCAAGCGATTGCGCAACAAAATCGCCGTTAGATTCAACGCGAGCACGATCAGAATCAACAGCAGCGTCGTGGCATAAACCATCGGCAGCGAGGCTTCCACATTCGGCGATTGAAAACCGACGTCGTAAATATGAAAGCCGAGGTGCATGAATTTTCGCTCGAGATGCAAATAAGGAAAATGCTCATCCAACGGCAGCGACGGCGCCAATTTGACGACGCCGGTAATCATCAGCGGCGCGACTTCACCGGCGGCGCGCGCCATTGCCAAAATCAGGCCAGTCAAAATCGCCGGCGAGGCGCTGGGAATGAGAACACGCCACAAGGTTTCAAATTTGGTTGCGCCCAATGCCAGCGAGGCTTCACGCATCGCGCGTGGGACTGCGGCCAATCCTTCTTCGGTGGTGACGATGACCACCGGCACGGTAAGCAATGCCAAAGTTAACGCTGCCCACAGAATTCCGCCCGTTCCGAAGGTCGGCGACGGCAATGCTTCCGGATAAAAAAGTTTATCAATCGAGCCGCCGACGGCGTAGACAAAAAATCCGAGGCCGAAAATTCCGAACACAATCGAAGGCACGCCGGCGAGATTATTAACGGCAATCCGCAGCGTTCGCACGAATGGGCCTTGTTTAGCGTACTCGCGCATGTAAATGGCTGTCAACACGCCGAGCGGCACGACGGCGATGCTCATGATCAGCACCATCATCACCGTGCCGAAAATCGCCGGAAACACGCCGCCCTCCATATTGGCTTCACGCGGCTCGCTCGCAAAAAACTCCCCCGTGCGCGAAAAATAGAGGCGGGTCTTTTCAAGCCTCGACATTTGATTGGGCTGAAACGCTCGCACGATTTCCAGCAACGGCAGCGTTTTGCTGCGGCCATCGATGGTTTGAATCGTCAACTGATACGCATTGCCTTTTTCCCGCAAAATTTCAAGCTGCTTTTCATTTTGATCATAAGCTTCTTGTAAAGCAACAATTTCTTTTTCAAGCCGCTGTATCTCGGTCGTTGCCTCTGTTCCAACATTTTGGCGCAAGCCCAATCCTCGAATCGCAAGACGGCGCTGCTCGATTTCATAATTGATGTCGCCGATCACTTCTTGTTCGAGATGCTTGATTTCTTTTACGAAACGAGCCGCTTCGCGCAATGGCTTGGGCAATGCCGCCGCCGTCGGTTTTGCGCCTTGCGCTACGATTTCGCCGGACAACGCCAGCTCGGTGGCATAGCCGAAAAAATTTCCCCACGCCAAACGCTCGAAAACAAAAGCCGAATCGGGCAATCGCCGTGCGGTGATATCGGCTTCATCGATCCAGCGAAAATCCAATCCGTAAAAATCACGGTTGCCGATTTTGATGCGGATTCGTGACGCCGGTGTATTGGAGCTGGCCTCCGGGATGCGCTCGCGATTCCAGATTTCTCCCAAAACCTTGCTGCCGTCTTTTAACGTCAATTCTTCCAGCGGCGCGGGCCAGAAAATGCCGAGGCCGTTCATGAGAATCAGCACGATCAACCCGCCGATCATAAGCAGGCCGATGCCGGTTGTCATGCCGGTAAGCCATATGTAGGCGCTGCCGCTTTTCCAGAAAGATTGCATTATTAAAATAAGCAAAAATTTTCCCAACTGATAGAAACATGGGTTGTTTCTATCAGTTGGCGTCATTGTCTTTGATACTTCATCCGCATCCGCTGCCGAATGACTTCCGCCAGCGTATTCACAATAAATGTCATGATGAACAACAACAGCGCGGCGAGAAATAAGCTGCGAAACAACGTGCCGCCCAGCGGCGCTTCGGGAATTTCAACGGCGATGTTTGCCGAGAGCGTGCGAAAGCCATTGAACATATTCCAATCCATCACCGGTGTGTTGCCGGTCGCCATCAGGACGATCATCGTTTCGCCGACGGCGCGGCCAAAGCCAATCATCGAAGCGGAAAAAATTCCCGGACTGGCGCTGGGCAAAACCACGTGCAGCGCCGTTTGCCAATGATTGGCGCCAAGCGCCAACGAAGCCGCGGTCAAACTTGACGGCACGCTGGAAAGCGCATCTTCGGAAATCGTGAAAATGATCGGCACCACCGCAAAGCCCATCACCATGCCGACGACAAAGGCATTGCGTTGATCGTAGCTGAGCTTGAAGGTATCCAACAGCCACAGGCGGAAATCACCGGCAAAAAACCAACGCTCGAAGTTGGCATTCATCGACAGGCAGAGCCAAACGGCCAGCATGATGAACGGAATCAAAATGAATATTTCGGAACCGGCGATTAAACCTTGCGTCCACTTTTTCGGCGCTTTTTGCCAGAGCCAACCGGCGAGCAAAGCGGTGAGCGGAACGACGAGCAACATCATCAGCACGCTCGGCATCATCGGCTGCACGCGCGGCGCCAGCCACAATCCGGCGATGAATCCCAACACGACGGTCGGCAGCGCCGCCATAATTTCCACGGTCGGTTTCACGATGCCGCGCAGATTCGGATGCATGAATTGCGAAACGTACAATGCGGCAAGCACGCCGATGGGCAGCGCAAACATCAGCGCGTAAAACGTGCCTTTGAGCGTGCCAAAAATCAGCGGCGCCAAACTTAACTTCGCCTCGAAGTCGTCGGTGCCGCTGCTGGACTGCCAAACATACTCCGGCTCGCTGTAACCTTCGTACCAAATTTTTCCGAAGAACGTACGGAGGTTCGCTTCCGGATGCGGATTATCTATAGATAAATGCGAGAGGTTTTGTCGAGCGTCAACGATGAACGCGCCGTCGGCTTTTGGCGCCATGCTGATCAATGCGATCGGCGACGATGAAAAGGCGGCGCGATAAAGCGTGCGTTGATTGGTGGAGAAATGCAGAATGATCTCGCCGTCTTCGCTGCCGGTAAAAAAAGTGCGATTGCGCTGCGACGCTGAAAAGGCGCGCACCGCCGCATGATGCCGCGCCAAAAGAAGAGCTTTGCGCAGTTGGCGCTCGCCGGCGCCATTTTCATCGAAACTGCTGAACCACACATTTATATTGCCCTGCGCGTCGCCAACTACTAACGAGCGTTCGCCGATGAGAAAACCGAGCGTCGTCACTGCCGCCGTCGCAGCTTGCAATGTTTCCGCCAAACGCGGCGAGCTCGGCTCCTGCAAATCATATTGCAGCAGCGCGCCGTTTTCAAAACCGACATAAAGATTCGCCAAAGATTTTTCGAGCGCGAGCGCGGTGGGTTTGGCGGGAAGTTGATCGAGCCGAGGCTGTGATACAATCGGCTCACCTTCGCCCACAAGAGAGGTTTCAACTTTGCGACTATAAAGCACGAGCCGATGATCGGCAGTGATTGCCGCGGCAAAAAAATTTTCATTCGGTGAGCCGACGGCGGCCAATTGAGTCAAAGCTTGTGCGGCGCGGTCTAATTGAATCGGCTCACTGAATGTTACGGTTGGCGAGAAATGGCGCTTTGATTCGATGCGCGTCGCGCCGTAATCAATTGTCCCCAAAATCAGCGAACCCCCGCTCGTGCCGGCGGCGAAGTTTGTTCCATCTTCGGATAACGCCACGCAAGTCAATGGTGTAGCCGTGTCAAGTGGAATCGTGAAATGCTGCAGCGCTGCTGCGGAAGGAATATCGAAAAACTGCACATGCCCTGCCGCCGTTACGACGAAACCGAGTTGTTGATACTCTTCGCTGCTGATTGCCAGCACGCGATCATCCGAGGCGAGGCCGAGTTGCGTCAGCGGCAATTGTGCCATCGTCCGAATTTCGGCATTTCGCCACAACGGCGCAATGACCAGCGTAAATAAAACAAACAACCCGACGATGCTCGCAATCACAATCAATCCGCCGGTGGTGACAACACTTGTCGCGGCGCGGTCGATTATTTTTCGAACGCGATCACGGGGAAGCTTTCTGAGCGTCGTGCTGGATTGCACGCGCTCTTCAGTATCTATAAACATTAAGACATTATTGGCCAAAAGAGAATGCAAACAATAAAGAGAGTGCAAACTCTCAAACTTAGCTTGCAGACTGGAAGTCTGCGCTACGTTTTACATTGGGACAAAGGGAGTGCGAACTCCCAGCCAAACTACGGCCGGAAGAATCGCACTCCTGGTCAGGGGGGTTAGCTACACCCCCTTATCAATTGACCGTCCGATGTTTTGGAGCTTCCCAAAAACATTGCAAATTTAAAATTTAAAATTTACAATTTAAAATTTACAATTTGCTTTCACCATAGCATCGGGACGATTTCCTATTCAAGTTTCTTGAGTTCTTCCGTAACGATTTTGGCCGGCAGCGGCAAGTAGCCGTCTTTAATGACAACCTGCTGGCCCTCTTGCGTCAGAACGAATTTGCAAAACTCGCGCACCAGCGGATCGACAGGTTTGTCCGGCGCTTTGTTAATGTAGAGATAAAGAAAACGCGCCAGCGGATATTTGCCTTGCGTAACATTCTCTAACGTCGCCGTATAAAACTCGCCGCCTTCTTTCGCGGCCAGCGGCACGGCGCGAACGCCGGAGGTGATGTAGCCGATGCCGGAATATCCAATGCCAAAACGATCTTCCGTCACACCTTGCACGACCGACGCCGAGCCTGGCTGTTCTTTCACCGTGTCTTTATAATCGCCTTTGTACAGCGCATGTTCTTTGAAATAACCGTACGTTCCGGACGCCGAATTACGGCCGTACAGGCTGATCGGCTTTCCCGTCCAACCGTCGGTCATATTCAACTGATCCCACGTGGTGATCTCCTGCGCAAAACCGCCGCGCCGCGTTTTGGAAAAAATCGCATCGACTTGCGGCAGCGTCAGGCCTTTGATCGAATTATCTTTGTTGACATAAACCGCCAGCGCGTCAATCGAAGTGCGAATCGCCGTCGGCTTGTAGCCGTACGCCTTCTCGAACTTGTCGATTTCTTCCTGCTTCATTTCGCGCGACATCGGGCCGAATTGCGCGGTGCCGGCAATCAGCGCGGGCGGCGCCGTGCTGGAGCCTTTGCCTTCGACTTGCACTTTGACGTTTGGATAAAACTTCGCAAAAGCTTCCGCCCACAGCGTCATTAAGTTGTTCATCGAATCCGAGCCGATGCTGTTCACCAAGCCGGAGACGCCGCTGGTCTTTTTATATTTGGCGATGGCGGGATCGACTTTCACCGCGTCCTGCGCCGTCGCCGCAATAGCGGCCACAAGACTCATGGCAATAAAAATTTTCAGAAATGTTTTCATGCTGATTTTCTCCTTCATTCATTAGTCATGTCATTCCGCAGCAATCTTTTTTAGATTCTTGCAGAATGACATTTTCCATTTACGACTTGCGATAATTAAAATCTGAAGAACAACGTCACTTGGCCAATCGTGTTGGCATCGGCGCCGGAGGCCTGATAATCTTCGATTCTCACGTTCGGAATGATATTGACGCTTTTTTCCACCGCGAAATCCAAACCGGCGATGACGAGCGAAGTTTTATCATCATCGGCGTCGGTGTTCGGATCGTAGTTGTCAAAACGCCCGAACAACTTGACTTTTTCGGCGGCTTTGACTGCGCCAAAAACTGAAAACCCGTTTTCGGTGCGATCGCCGTTGTTGGCCAACGCATTGTTGCTGGTCTTCTGAAAAACTTCCACGCCGCCATGAAATTGCGGTTTTTGCAGGCCGGCAAACAGTGCGAGCGTATTTTTATTCCTGCCGTCATTGCCGCCCTCATAATCGAAGTACGGCACGAGAAAAAAACCGCCTTGAGGTTTGATCGGCACATTGGCATAGACCCGCTTGTTCTTGTCGCTCTCACTGCGAGTGCCGGTGCCGTTTGCCACGAGAATATGATAATTAAGCACGCCGGATTGAGTGAATTTTCCTTCCACTGCAATGCCAAAATCAGCCGAACTAGCCACGCGGCGCAAATCCATTATGGTCTTTTCCACCGACCGATAACCCCACACTTCATCCGAAAGATAAAACGTCGGCGTAACAACGAAACCAAATGACAACTTGCTTTGCGGAATGAAATTATTCCAACGCAGATAGGCGTGCTTAATGTAAGGCGTGAGCTGACTGCTGCTGCCGAAATCCTGGCTGCTGAGCAAATCCGGACTGTTCATTTCGAGACGAAACCGCACGGCGAATCTTTCCGACAGATCGCGGTCGTACGTGAAATAGGCGCGGCGGAATTGAAAACCGTTGCGATTGAGGGCGTCGGTAGCCGCATTCGGATGTGAAAATTCGTAAAAATAATCGCCAAAAATGTAACCGCTGATTTTACCTTCTTGGGCTGCAAGACTGGAGAAACACAACAACAGAGCTGCGATGGGCATAGCCCACCGTGAAGTGGTTTGAACCTGCATGTTACCCTCCTGACCTGATTTGACCTGACCTTAGTGAATTATACAAGAACAACGACTGGCAACATTGCGCGCTTTATTGCCATGTCAAAAATACAACATCAAAATAAAGACAAAATCAAGACCATATTAAGATTGTGTTAAGATCCGCGTAAATTTTTTAATGCTTCCTTAATGTCAACATTATTGTCGCTTCATGTTGCCGGATTAAATTGGGAATGACGATAAGATGATGAAAACTGAGTGAGCAAACCAACGCAAAGAGGGCTTCAGCATGGAAAAAATTATCAAAACATCAGAGTGCGAGATGAATATTACCATTGTGCAATGGACGCCGGCTGCCGGCATTGAAATCGACGCCATTGATATTGATTTAGAGGAAGAACCACCATGCGCCATTTTCCTGCTGCAAGACGCGCTCGAGCACGCCAGCTCGGATACGTTGCATGAGTTTCTCAAGGACGAGTTGCATTTTTAAAGCGTCATTAAAAAAGCGTCATTGGTCATTCGTCACTCGTCAGTTGCGTCTTTGAAAATCAACGCGCTCACGAAGTTAGAAGAACCAATTCTCCAAAGTAAAATTACAATGAAAACAGCGATGATCTTCATGAACAAAGTCCTTCCCCCCACGGTGCTGTTGGTTGAGGCGGATTTGGAGCAAAGCCTGATCAGCAAAAGCGAGCTGGAAGCGCAGGGCTATCGCGTCATTGGGGTGGAGTCCGGCGAAGCCGCCTTTGCAACTTTTGCGTGTGAAAAAATCGACGCCGTCGTTATTGGCGCTTTTTTGCCCGACATGCACGTGCTGGATCTGGTCGACGAAATCGTCGCCAGGCGCAATCGCAGCGTTCCCATCATTATCAACGACGCCTGTCCGAATCACCAGCATGATTTTCGTTACTGGGCCGCCGATGCGATCATCGACAAATCTTCTTATGCGCAGAAACTTTTTGCGCAAGTTTCTGCGCTGTTGTAACACTCGGATTACCTCCAAAAAATGGACATGATGGCTTTGCACTTCAACTTTGCAGGAGGTTTTTATGCAGACGAAAAGTTTAGCTCAATTTAAATTCATTGTGGGATTGTGCATGACGGCCTTATTGATCTCAACCTCGCCAGGCCGCAGCCGGCAAAACGCCGAGGCCTTTTATTCTGCCGTCGAGATTGCCGCGGAAAAATTTGAAATCAACTCGACGCGCGATCCGGCGACGAAGACCCTTTCCAAAAATGTTGATCGAATCCCGGTCCTGCCGGCGAAAAGAGTCGAATGCGATAAAATCACTTCTTTTTTCGTGCACGCCAATGACAGCAAGCGGATTCACCTTTCCATGCTGGTGACTTACAAACAGGAATTCATTCAAGCGGTCCGGACGATGCTGGAAGAAAAGGTGACGCCGCTGTTGTTCTCGGTTTCGACTTTGCCAAACCGTACCACGCATTTCGAGCCAACGTTGCTGCGCTTTGAGCAGCGCGGCCGCATTTGGCAGCCCAAAGGCTTGAAAGATTCAATCGATATTTGGCCGTTGGAAGAGGGCAACCCATTCGGCGGGACGCTCTCGGACAGCGAAATTCATCAAGGCGTGATTCTGCTGCCCGAATGGTTCGATCCCCATGCGCCAATCACTGTGCGTTATGGGGATTTTCATTATCTGGCGAAGTTTGCGGAGAAGTGAAGTCGCAAGTCGCAAAGCGAAGTCGGACTTGGGCGTGAAGATTCTGCCGGTTGAAAAAAATTTCTTTGCCTAAGTCCGACTTCACTACACCGCGCTTAACAATCATTTAATATCGCCATCATTCCTCGTTAATGCCCATGCTTTAAATTGAATTGGCAAAAATTAATTTCATTTTTCTTGAACCTTAGCGTCAGGAGGAACAATGATTCGCAAATTTGTTTCAACGCTTTTGGCTGTGATGTTCACGAGTTCAACTGTTTTTGCCGGCCATATCGTTGTGTCCGGCAATATTACCGCCAACACCACATGGACGAGCAACAACACCTATCAATTGAATGGTTTTGTTTATGTGAAAGCCGGCGCAACGCTGACGATCGAACCCGGCACGGTGATTTACGGCGACAAGGCTTCAAAAGGTGCGCTCATTGTCGAACAGGGCGCAAAAATTATCGCGGATGGCACGAAGGACCGCCCGATTGTTTTTACCAGCGCGCTTCCTGCGGGCCAACGTTCATATGGCGATTGGGGCGGTTTGATTCTCTGCGGTCGCGCTCCGATTAACGTTCCCGGCGGTACCGCTACGATCGAAGGCGGTGTCGGCTCGATCTACGGCGGCGCTGATCCGTCAGACAACAGCGGCGTTCTCCGCTACGTTCGCATTGAGTTTCCCGGCATTGCATTTCAACCCAACAATGAGATCAATGGATTGACGCTCGGTGGTGTCGGCAACGGCACAATCATCGATTACGTGCAAGTGAGTTATTCCGGTGATGACGGCTTTGAATTTTTCGGCGGCACCGTGAATGCGAAACATTTAATTTCGTTGCGAACGCTCGATGATGATTTCGATACCGATTTTGGTTATTCCGGCAAAGTGCAATATGCCGTGGCCCTGCGCGACCCGCAAGCCGCGGACGTGAGCACGAGTCAAGGATTTGAAACCGATAACGATGCCACCGGTACGACGAACACGCCGAAGACCAGCGCGCTTTTCTCAAATGTGACATTGGTTGGTCCGAAAGTGAATAATGCTGATGTGGTGAATACAAATTACCGGCGCGCGACACATCTGCGGCGCAACACTGAGTTCTCATTTTACAACAGCGTCGTCATGGGCTGGGTTGGCGTCGGCGCGGGCAGCGGTATTTTTATTGATGGCAACAGCACCGCGGATAATGCGACCGGCGACAAACTGCAAATTCGCAATGTGATTCTCGCCGGCAAAGACACGGTGACGACGAGCGCGACAAACGGCTTCAACGCCTTGGCGTGGTTTGATACGCCGGCTTTCAGCAATACGCGTTTAGCCAATAGCGCCGAGGTGAAACTCGTTGATCCTTTCAATTTGACCAATCCTAATTTTACGCCGCGGCCCGATTCTCCGGCGCTCACCGGCGCTAATTTTACGAACACGCGTCTCACCGATGCTTTCTTTACGTCGACGACATTTCGCGGCGCGTTTGGAACGGGCGAACGTTGGGATTTGGTTTGGGCAAACTACAATCCGCAAGGCACTTCCAGTGGGCAACAAATAAGTGTTTCAGGCAACATTACGACAAACACACTTTGGACAAGCAACAAGGTTTATTTGTTGAACGGTTTTGTTTATGTGAAAGCCGGCGCGACATTGACGATCGAACCCGGCACGGTGATCTATGGCGACAAGGCTTCCAAAGGCGCGCTCATCGTCGAGCAGGGCGGAAAAATTATCGCTGACGGAACAGCGGACCGTCCCATCATTTTCACCAGTGCGCTTCCTCCCGGCCAGCGCGCATACGGCGACTGGGGCGGCTTGATTATCTGCGGACGAGCGCCGATCAACGTTCCCGGCGGCACCGCGACAATTGAGGGCGGCGTCGGATCAACTTACGGCGGAACTGACCCCGCAGATAACAGCGGCGTTCTGCGTTACGTTCGTATCGAGTTCCCCGGCATCGCATTTCAACCCAACAATGAAATTAATGGATTGACGCTCGGCGGCATCGGCAACGGCACGGTGATCGATTATGTGCAAGTGAGTTACTCCGGTGATGACGGCTTTGAATTTTTCGGCGGCACGGTGAATGCAAAACATTTAATTTCGTTGCGAACGCTCGATGATGATTTCGACACCGATTTTGGTTATTCCGGCAAAGTGCAATATGCCGTGGCGTTGCGCGATCCGCAAGCCGCCGATGTGAGCACGAGCCAGGGTTTTGAGACTGACAATGACGCAGCCGGAACGACTAACACGCCGAAGACCAGCGCGATTTTCTCGAATGTGACGTTGGTTGGCCCGAAGGTTAATAACGCCGATGTGGTGAATGCGAATTACCGGCGCGCGACGCATCTGCGGCGCAACACCGAATTTTCATTCTACAACAGCGTCGTCATGGGCTGGGTTGGCGCCGGCGCCGGCAGCGGAGTTTACATCGACGGCAATACGACCGCGGATAATGCGACCGGCGATAAGCTGCAGGTTCGCAATGTAATTCTCGCGGGCAAAGACACGGTCACGACGAGCGCGACAAACGGCTTCAATGCGTTGGCGTGGTTTGATACGCCGGCTTTCAGCAATGCGCGTTTAGCCAATAGCGCCGAGGTGAAACTCGTTGATCCTTTCAATTTGACCAATCCCAATTTTACGCCGCGGCCCGATTCTCCGGCGCTCACCGGCGCTAATTTTACGAACGCGCGTCTCACCGATGCTTTCTTTACCTCGACGACTTTTCGCGGCGCGTTTGGCGGCGAACGTTGGGATACTAAATGGGCGAATTACAATCCGCAATACAGCGTCAACTCCATCGTGAGCGATGTGAAAGTGAAGCAGAATACGGCGGCGATTCCGACGAAATATATGTTGGAGCAAAATTATCCGAATCCGTTTAACCCGACGACGCAAATCAAATATGCGCTGCCAAAAGCGGGACGCGTGACGCTCAAAATTTATGAGGTGAGCGGCCGTGAAGTCGCAACGCTCGTCGATCAATATCAAACCGCCGGCGTATTTGAAGTAAATTTCGACGCCGTTGGTTTAGCAACCGGCCTTTACTTCTATCGCCTGAATGTCGGCGACTACAACGAGGTCAAAAGGATGACTCTGATCAAATAGCAGAGGGCAAAGCGCATGGCGCATAAGAGACAGATGAGACACGCGCCTTGCTCCATGCGCTACGCCCTCTGCGCTCGTACTCTGTCCTCATCTTACTCTCACTCGCGCACAGGATTGTGGACTGCGAGTGAGAGTAAGAGGCTGAGTGTGAGCAAAAAATAGTGAGGACGGAAATTCCATTCATTTACAGAGAGGCAGAGTACGTATGAAAAACTTGCTTAAAATCTCCATCTTCGCCATCATCATCTTGGTGGCGCAAATCATTTTTGCACAATCCTCCGGCCAAATTACGGGCAAAGTAACGGACGCTGCCAATGGCGAGGAGCTGATCGGCGCCAACGTGATTGTCGATGGCACAACGCTGGGCGCTGCCGTCGACGTCGATGGCAATTATTTGATTCGCAATGTTCCCGCCGGAACTTACAAGCTGCGGTTTTCTTTCGTCGGTTATGCCGCCAAAATCGTCAACAACGTTGTCGTAGCCGCTGACGAGCAAATCGTTAAAATTGATGTCATTTTAAAAGAAGAAACCATTGTGGGAGAAGAAATCGTCGTCGAAGCTACGGCGATTCTTAATTCTGAAAATGCGCTGCTGCAGCAACAATGCAAAGCCGCGACGATTGGCGACGCGATGGCAGCCGAGCAAATCAAGCGCGCGCCGGATGCGACGACGGGCGATGCCCTGCGTCGAGTAACCGGCGTTTCCATCGTGGATAATAAATTCGTTTACGTGCGCGGCACCAGCGAGCGCTACAACAACACGTTGCTCAATGGCGCGCAGCTTTCCAGCACCGAGCCGGATAAAAAAGCCTACGCATTCGATACATTGCCTTCAAATCTATTGGAGAATACGGTGATCTCCAAATCATTCACGCCGGATTTACCCGGCAACTTTTCCGGCGGTTTGGTGCAAATCAATACGATAGATTTTCCGGAGAAATTAACGATTCGTTTGAGCACGACTGCGGCTTACAACACGGCTTCGACGGCGAGTGATTTCAGCACGTACGAAGGCAGCAAATGGGATGCGCTCGGTTTTGATGACGGCACTCGCGAGCTGCCGAGAGCCGTCAACGGGCAAAAAGTGATTTCCCATGACTTTCGGCCATTTATAAAATCGTTTGCATTTAGATGATAGTTTGATTATCTTGTCCTAAACCCAATGAATTGCTCACTGGTGAAGGACAGATTATGAGTCAAGATCAAACGCAAGTTAT
>Ga0247727_10002728_pt1 | contig 39904 bp, 39 predicted proteins | sample WisWelCaveWW1625_FD_202498 | JGI IMG/M metagenome (GOLD analysis project Ga0247727, IMG submission 202498) | Biofilm microbial communities from Wishing Well Cave, Virginia, United States - WW16-25 | ecosystem: Environmental > Aquatic > Deep subsurface > Groundwater > Cave microbial mat | place... | reverse complement strand
GGCTCCACAGCGGCGACGTCGGATACGTGGACGCGGATGGCGATTTCTTCGTCGTGGACCGCGTCAAGGAGCTGATCAAGTACAAGGGGCTGCAGGTGGCGCCGGCCGAGCTCGAGGCCGTGCTCCTCGCCCATCCGGCGGTGGCCGATGCGGCCGTGGTGCCGGTCCCCGACGAAGAGGCCGGCGAGGTGCCGAAGGCGTTCGTCGTGCTCCGGGCCGAAGCCTCGCCCGAGGAGCTCATGGCCTTCGTGGCCGCGCGCGTGGCGCCCTTCAAGCGGATCCGCAAGCTCGAGACGATCGAGCAGATCCCAAAGACGCCCTCGGGCAAGATCCTGCGGCGGCTGCTGGTGGAGCGCGAGCGGGCCGGGCGCGCTTGACCGGCGAGGCCGCTCGAGGAGCCGAGCCCCGACCCGCGCCCACACCGGGTGCCCCAGGCGAAGTCGCAATTGGCTTAGAATCGCAGCATGCCTGCCCGCTCGATCGGTAACGGAACGCTGTCGTTCGGGATGGTGTCCATCCCGATCCGGATGTACTCGGCCGGCGAGTCCGCCTCGGCGGTCTCGTTCAACCTGCTGCACGGCAAGTGCAAGTCGCGCCTGAAACAGCAGTACGTGTGCCCGAAGGACGACGAGATCGTCCCGCGCGACCAGATGGTGAAGGGCTACGAGTTCTCCAAGGAGCAGTACGTCACGTTCACCGAGGAGGAGCTGAAGGCGATGGCCGAGGAGTCGCAGAAGGCCATCGAGATCACCGAGTTCGTACCGGCATCGAAAGTGGACCCGGTGTACTTCGACGGCGCCTACTACCTCGGGCCCGACAAGGGCGGCGAGAAGGCCTACAAGCTGATCAACGAGGCGATGAAGCAGACCGGGCGCGCCGCGCTCGCCAAGTGGGCCGCGCGCGGCAAGCAGTATCTCGTCCTGATCCGGCCGGTCGAGAACGGCCTGGTGATGCAGCAGCTGCTCTACAAGGACGAGGTGCGCACGATCTCCGAGGTGCCGATCGACGACGCGGAGGTCAAGGAGCCGGAGCTCAAGCTCGCGATGCAGCTCATCGAGCAGATCGCGAACGACGAGTTCCGGCCCGAGAACTACGAGGACGAGGTTCGCAAGCGCTACCACGAGGCGATCCAGCGCAAGGTCGAGGGCCAGGAGGTGATCACGGCGGCCGAAGCCCCGAAGGGCGCCCAGATCATCGACCTGATGGAAGCGCTCAAGGCCAGCCTCGCGGCCAAGAACGCGGCCGCGGCGGAAGCGAAGGCCGACGCGAAGGCGGCTGCTTCCGGCGCGAGGAAGACGGGCACCGAAGGCTAGACAGCGGGGGGTTCGGGGGGCGCTCAGCGCCCCCGAAAGCCAGTCCAGAGAACCCCGGCCCGTTCGTCGCGTTCGTCCCGTTCGTTCCGTTCGTTCCGCTGTCCCGCTGTCCCGTTCCATCGTTCCGTTCCGCTGCCCCGCCGGGCGCATCCCACGTCCCGCCCTGCTAGGATCCGGGCATGCCCGACAGCTTGGCCCGCGTCGGCCGCGAGGTCGTCGCCTGCGCGCGGTGTCCGCGCCTCCGGCGCTGGTGCCAGAAGGTGGCGCGGGTCAAGGTCAAGCGCTTCCGCGACGAGGAGTACTGGGGCCGTCCGGTGCCCGGCTTCGGCGACCCGCGGGCGCGCCTGCTGGTCGTGGGCCTCGCCCCCGCGGCCCACGGCGGCAACCGCACGGGGCGTGTCTTCACCGGCGACCGTTCCGGTGATTTCCTGTTTGCGGGTCTCCACCGCGCGGGCTTCGCGAACCAGCCGGAGTCGATCGGGCGGGCTGACGGCCTGAGGCTGCGCGACTGCTACATAGCACCCGTCGCGCGCTGCGCGCCGCCCGCCAACAAGCCGACGCCTGTCGAGGTCGGACGCTGCCGCGAGTACCTGGCTCGTGAGTGGACGCTGCTCACGAACGTGCGCGCTGTCCTGGTGCTCGGCCGCATTGCCATGGACGGCTTTTTGGCGATGCTTCGGGACGACCGCCAATTGCCCCGCCGCCCGAAGTTCGCCCACGGCGCCAGCCACGATCTCGGCTCTGGCCTGCGGCTCTTCTGCTCGTACCACGTCTCGCAGCAGAACACCTTCACGGGGCGCCTCACCGCGCAGAGCTTCGACACGGTGCTCGCGAAAGTGAAACACCATCTCGCCCAAGCCACCCAGGCCCCGGTCTCCGAGCATGTCAAGGGCGTGAGGTGAGCCTGCAATCAAGCCGCTTCGCTCGGTCCCGTTCTCGGCCTGCTGGTCCTCTGCGAGGCTTCGTCTGGCTCGGCCGAGGTGCGCTCCTCCACGTTCGCGTCGGGCGCGCTCGGCCGCGAGGTCGCGTACGTCGTGGATCTCCCGCCTTCATACGGCGCTGCCGCGAGCCGGAAATACCCGGTCGTCTACGCGCTCCACGGCTTTTTCGAGGGATCCGGTTTCTGGGAGCGCCGCGGCCTCGCTCCGATTCTTGCGGCGCTCCGGGCGAGCGGCGGCGTGCCGGAGTTTCTGCTGGTCGCCGTGGACGGGGGCAACTCGTTCTTCGTGAACGCGCCCGGCGGACGCTACGAGGACATGGTCACCCAGGACCTCGTCGCCCACGTCGAGGCCAGCTACCGCGTGGTGCCGGGGCGGGCGGGGCGGGCGCTCTTGGGCATCTCGATGGGCGGCTACGGGGCTCTCCACATCGCCTTCGGCCGGCCCGCGCTCGTCGCCGCGGTGGCGACCCACAGCGCGATGTTGCTCGAGGCGATGCCGTCGGCCGAGCAGGGCGCGCGGCGTGGCCAGATGGCCGCGTTCCACCAGATCTTCGGCAATCCGATCGACGCTCTGCTGTGGGCCGCGAACGACCCGCTCGCCCAGGCGCGGCTGCTCGACGCGAAGGGCGCGCCGGCGCTCTTCTTCGATTGCGGCGCCGAGGATCGCTACGGCCTCGCAGCCGGCCACCGCGAATTGCACCGCATCCTCGACGAGCGCGGCGTCGCCCACAGCTTCGAGCTGCCAGCGGGCGACCACGGCTACGAGTACGTGCGCGCGCGGCTCGAGAAGAGCTTGAGGTTCCTCGGCGAGAGGCTCCGCTAGCGTGCGCGCCGCCCTGCGCCAGGCGGCGTGGCCGCTGCTGCTTCTGGCGTTGGCCTGCGGCACTTCTCCACCCGACCCGGCGCCGGGCGTCTTGCGCGCGGCGGTGCGCGCGGACGTGACGGGCTTCTTCCCGAACCCGCCGGCCGCCAACGAGAGCTACACGTTCGAGATGAGCCGCTGGGTGCTGGATGCCGTGGTCGGCCTGGATCGGGGCTTGAACGTCGTCCCCGCCCTGGCCGAGCACTGGCTCACTCCCGACGACCGGACCTTCGTGCTCGAGCTGCGACCCGGCCTTCGCTTCTCGGACGGCCGCGCGCTGGACGCGTCGGACGCGGCCGCGAGCCTGCGGGCGGGGATCCGGCGGATCTGGCCCAACGTCGGCTACCTGAGCACGATCGAGAGCGTGCGAGCGCTCGACGAGCGGCGTATCGAGGTGCGCGCCGTACGGCCGGACCCCACGGTGCTCGCCCGCCTCGCGTGGGGCTTCGTGCTCCCGGCCATGGCGGCGGAGCAGCACCCGGTCACCGTGGTTGGGTCGGGGCCCTACACGCTCGAGCGCTGGATCCCGGGGAAGTCTTTCGCATTCGCGCGCAACCCGCACTACTGGGGAGCGCCCGCTGCTTTCGCGCGGGCCGAGTTCCACGTCGTGCCCGAAGACCAGGCGCGGCTCGCGATGCTGGAGAAGGGCGAGGTCGATCTCGCCGACTTCGTGCCGCCCGAGGCGTGGCAGCGGCTCGAGCGAAGGGCCGACCTGCGGCTGGTGGTGGGAGCCGGCCACCGCGTGCTGTTCCTCGGACTGCGCGTCGACCGCCCGCCCTTCGCGGATCCACGCGTGCGCGAGGCGTTCGACCTGGCGATCGATCGTCGGGCGATCGTCGAGCGGGTGCTGCTCGGCCGCGGGGCCCTCGCCAACCAGCTCCTGCCTCGCGGAGCGGTCGGCCACGTCCCGGAGCTGCCGCCGTCGCGCTTCGATCGTGAGCGGGCGCGGCGGCTGCTGCGCGCCGCGGGCATCCGCCCGGGCCACACGATCCGGTTGGACGGGCCGACGAATCGCTATTTCCGGGACGTCGCGATCCTGCACGAGGTCGCCCGCCAGCTCGCGGAGGTCGGCGTGCGGGTCGAGGTGAATGCGCTCGACAAGCGCGCGCTCTACGCCCTGCTCGACGCCGGGGGCTCCGACTTGCACCTCTTGGGCTGGGCGAGCGAGTCGGGGGACGGTGCCGACGCCTTCGAGGTGCTGTTCCCTCCGCCCGGCCAGAAGGGTGCGGGTAGCTCCAACGCCAGCGGCTTCTTCGACGAGGAGCTGGCCGCGATCGTGCGCGAGGCGCAGTCGAGCACGAACCTACGGGCCCGCGCGGCGGTGCTGCGGCGCGCGTTTGCGCGCCTCGGCGAGCTTCGCCCGCTGCTGCCGCTCGTGGTGCAGCCGGAGGCGGTCGTCTACGACGTTCGGCGGCTGCGCTGGGACCCTCCCGTGAGCCTGGCCTTGCGCCCCGGCGATCTGCGGCCGGCGGCCGAAAGCCGCCCGTGACCCGACTGCGCCGCAGCCTGCGCACGCGCCTGGTGCTGACATTCGGCGTCACCCTCGTGCTGACGCTGGTGGCGAACGCGGCGTATCTGCTGCTGACCGGCCGGCGCACCGGCCGCTTGCGCCTCGAATCGGCGGCGCATCAGTACGCCGTCCTCGCCACGCCCACCCTGGGTCAGAGCTTCGACAGCTACTTCGACTCCGGGTTCTTCAAGTTCCGGCAGCTCGTGATCGACCTCCTGTCGCGATCGGAAGACGTCACCGCGATCCTGATCTGCGACGTCGAGGGCCGCGTGCGGTTCGATTCCCGGCGCGTGGAGCCGCAGCCGTCCGTATCGGAGGATCTTCTGCCCGCGCTCGACGGCGAGCTGCTCGCGGCGGTGCGCCGCGTTCAGCCCACCGAGATCCGGCCGACGGGTGGAGACGAGCCGGCGCTATTGATCGTGGTGCCGTATCTCGAGGACTGGGGTCGTCACCGGCTCTCTGCGATCTACCACGTCAGCCACGCTCGTCTCGACGGGCAGCTTCGCGCCGCGGCGTGGCGGGCGCTACAGATCGTCTTCGTCTCGGGCGTGCTCGTCTCGCTGCTGGGGTTATTGGCGGGTACGCGCCTCACGCGGCCGCTCCGCGCGCTCACCCAGGGCGTGCAGGAGGTCGCGCGCGGCCGCTACGACCAGCGGCTCGAGATCCGATCGGGAGACGAGCTCGAGGTCGTGGCGGAAGCCTTCAACGACATGACCAGCCGGCTGCAGCAGACGATCGGCGAGATGGAGCGGCGTAACGCGGAGCTGGAGCGCTTCACCTACACCGTCTCGCACGACCTCAGGAGCCCGCTCGTGACGGTCAGCGCCTTCCTCGGCATGCTGGAGAAGGACATGCGCGAGGGCCGCACGGAGCGCGTGCAGCAGGACCTGGCCCGGATCCGCAGGGCCGCCGACACCATGGACCGGCTGCTGCGGGAGCTGCTCGACTTGTCCCGGGTCGGACGCGTCACGAACCCTCCCGAGGACGTGCCGCTCCGGTCGCTGGCCGAGGAGGCGCAGCAGTCCGTGGCCGGCCGGCTGGCCGCGGCCGGAGTCGCGTTCCGGATCGAAGCGGACCTCCCGGTGCTCTACGGCGACCGCGTCCGCCTCCAGGAGGTGGTCCGGAACCTCGTGGACAACGCGGCCAAGTTCGTGGGAGCCCAGCAGCACCCCGAGATCACCGTGGGCGCGCGGCCCGGGCCTCTGGGCCCGGTCTGCTTCGTGCGGGACAACGGGATCGGGATCGACTCGAAGCATCATCAGCGGGTGTTCGGCCTGTTCGAGCGCCTCGACCCGAGCGTGGAAGGCACGGGCATCGGCCTCGCCCTAGTGAAACGCATCATCGAAGTGCACGGCGGCGAGGCTTGGGTGGAATCGGCGGGAGCGGGTCACGGGACGACCGCCTGCTTCACGCTGCCACCACGGCCGCTCGCGACCCAGGACCCGGCGCCGCTGCCCATCCCTCCCCCGGCCTGACCCGCTACGGGGCCGGTCGTCCGGCCCCAGGGCGTCGGCGTCGCGGCTACGCTTCGCGGAGTGCCGAGGTGATCGGCATCCGCGAGCCGCGCAGCGCCGGCAGCAAGCCGCCGACGATGCCCATCACGACGGCGAACGCGAGTCCGATCGCCACGATTTCGGGCGTGATCCGGAACGCGAAGGCGATCTCGCTGAAGCTCTGCGTCTGTCCGGTGCCGGTCGAGAAACCGTTCATCGGAAACGCCAGCAGGCAGCCGAGCACGCCCCCCACGAAGGCGAGCAGCACCGACTCGATCAGGAACGACGTGAGAATCGAGCGCCGCGAGAAGCCGAGCGCGCGCAGCGTCCCGATCTCGCGGGTGCGGGAAGCCACGATCGCGTACATCGTGTTCATGGCGCCGAACACGGCGCCGACCCCCATCACGATGGCCACGAACGTGGCCAGGCTGCGCAGGATGCGCGCGAGCGGGCCGGCCTGCTCCTCGTAGTACTTGCGCTCCGCGAGAGCCTGCAGCTGCATCTGCGGCTGGGCGCGAATGAAGCGATCGAGCTCGGGGATGGCGGCCTCGTCCTTCATGCGCAGCACCAGCGAGTTGCTGCCCGCGGGGCGCTGGAAGATCGGCCCGAACGTGTCGAAGTCGCCCCAGATCTCGCTCTCGAAGGCCCCGCCAGAGGATTCAAACACCCCCACGATCTTGAAGTGTTTCTGCTGATAGGTGACGAAGCCCCCGAGCTCGAGGCCCGCGATGCGGCCGGTCAGCTTGCGGCCCACGATCACCTCGTCGAGGCCCGGGGTGAAGCGGCGGCCCTCCACGACGTCGATTCCGCCGCGCACTTCGAAGGCACGCGGCGTCACCGCGCGCAGCGTCACGTTCGTGGGCTGGCCGTCGCTGCGCTTCGGCATGCTCATCACCACGACCAGCTCCCAGGACGCGAGCGGCTGGCCGTCCGCGCCGCGCGCCACGCGCTCGTCGACCACGAGCATCGCGCGGTCGGCGAGCGGCACGGCCGACGTCAGCTCCGAGCCCGAGCCGCGCTGGACCACGATCGCGTTGTCGCTGCGGCCGGTCGACTTGAGCGCCGCGGCGAAGCCCTCGGACATCGCCATCAGCACCGTGAACACGGCCACCACGAGTGCTATGCCGAAGATGGCGAGCAGCGTCACCTGCCAGCGGCCACGCACGTTGCGCACGTTGTAGTAGAGCGGGATCGCCACGTGAGCCCCCTAGACCGTGCGCAGCATGTCGGTGATGCGCGAGCGGTACGCGCCGAGCGCCGGCACGAAGCCCGCCGCGAAGCCGAGCAGCAGCGAGACCGCGAGCCCGAGCGCCGCCACCGCGGGCTTGAGCGTCAGGCTCGAGAGCCCGATCCCCGCGAGCATGTCCTTGAGCCCGGGCGTGCTGGTGAGCGCCCACATGATCGCCCGGCTGCCGCCCACCCCGATCGCCCCGCCGAGGAGGCCGAGGAGCAGCGCCTCGGCGACCACGAGGCCCATCACCTGGCCGCCGGAGAAGCCGAGCGTCTTCAGCACCGCGATCTCGGTGCGCCGCTCACGCACCGCCATGCTCATCGTGTTGGCGGTGACGAGCAGGATCGTGAAGGCGACCGCGAGGCCGATCCCGTTCAGCAGCAGCGCCAGGTTGCCCGCCATCGAGATGAAGCCCGCGGCGAAGGCCTTCTCGGTCTCGGTGCGCGTCTGGGCGTCGCTGTTCTCGAAGAGCGCATCGATCGCCTTGCCCACGACGGCCGCCTGCTCGGGGTCGTCGATCTCGACCATGAAGGTGCCCGCGTTCACCCGCCGGCCCATCCCTTCGTAGAGGTACTTGAAGTTGAAGTACATGACGTTCGTGTCGGTCGACGGGTAGCCTTCCTTGGCGTCGAAGATCCCGACCACGACGAACTCGAACGGCCCGTCGCTCTTGCGGTAGTCCGGGATGAAGCTCTCGAGGTGGAAGCGGTCGCCCGGCTTCCAGCCGAACTTAGAGGCCAGCTTGCGCCCGATGAGCGCGCCCCGCTGCTCCTGGAGGAAGGCTCGGTACTGGTCCTCGGGGATGTCGTACTCGGGGTACATCGCCAGGAACGGCTCGGCCTCGACCGCCATGTTCGGAAAGAAGTTGCTCCAGTCGGTGGTCGAGGAATCGGCGCCGGCCTCGGCAGCGGCCTGGTCCTTGCCCTCCTTCTTCGCCGGCAGCGATCCGCCAAACCAGGAGCTGATCGCCACCTGCTTGACGCCCGGCACCGACTGGATGCGCGCCCCGTAGGCGAGCGGCAGGTCGAAGACCAGGCTCACCGCGTGACGCGTCACCAGGCGGTTGGCGCTCGTGGCGTCGAGCATCGAGTTGACGGCCGCCAGCACCGACTGGACCGTGCAGAACAGGAAGATGCAGAGAGCCATCGCGAGCACGGTGCTCAGCGTGCGGATCCAGTTCCGGCGCAGGTGCTTCAGCAGGTAGGGCAGGAATTTCATGGCGACCCCCTCAGTTCGTGAGCACGCCTTTGTCGAGGTGGTACTGGGTGTGGGCCTTGTGCGCCGCGCGCGGGTCGTGGGTGACCATCACGATCGTCTTCTTGAACTCGCGGTTGAGCGTCTCGATCAGGTCGAGGATCTCGGTCGCGCTGCGGCTGTCGAGGTCGCCCGTGGGCTCGTCGGCCACCAGCACCTTGGGATCCGTCACGATCGCGCGCGCGATCGCCACGCGCTGCTCCTGGCCGCCCGAGAGCTGGCGCGGGTAATGCGTGGCGCGATCGGCGAGGCCCACCACCTTGAGCGCCGTCGCCGCCCGCTCGCGCCGCTCGGCCTTCGAGAGGTTCGTGAGCAAGAGCGGCAGCTCCACGTTCTCGGTGGCGGAGAGCACCGGGATCAGGTTGTAGAACTGGAAGATGAAGCCCACGTTGTGGCTGCGGAAGCTGGCGAGGTCGCTCTCGCTGAGCCGCGCCACGTTGGTCCCGGCCACGACCACGTCGCCCGACGTCGGCCGGTCGATCCCCGCGATCAGGTTCAGCAGCGTGGTCTTTCCCGAGCCGGACGGGCCCATGAGCGCCACGAAGTCGCCTTCGTTCACCTTGAGGCTCAAGCCGTTCAGCACCGGCAGCTCCTCGGAGCCGCGCCGGTACACCTTGCGTACGTCGCGAACGTCCACCATCGCCATGCGGAATGCCCTCCTCTCGGTCGCGGGATATGTCGAGCGGCGTCGCCTCTGCTATTTCCTTACGCGAACCGCGCTGCCGTCGTTCAGCTCATCGCCTGGCTTGGCGACGATGGTCTCGCCGCCCGCGAGGCCCTCCTTCACGATCACCTGACCCTGACGCTCGCTGCCGAGGACGATGTTGCGCGCCTGCGCCTTGCCGTCGCGGACCAGGAACACGGTGGGCTTGCCGTGGCGCGTCACCACGGCCTGGCGCGGGACCAGCACGACCGGGGCGGCCGCCGCGGCGGGGGCTGCCTTTTCCTTCTCGGGCTCGAGGAACGTGACCTTGGCGCTCATCTCGGGCTTCAGGTCCTTGTCCTTGTCGAGGATCGTGACCTTCACCTGCACGGTCGCCTTGGTGCGGTCGGCGGTCGGGATCACCTGACGCAACACGGCCTTGTAGCGCCGGTCGGGGATCGCCTCGACCGTGACCTCGGCTGGCTGGCCGCTCGCGACCTTCGCGACGTTGGCCTCCGCCACGTCCGCCTCCACCTCGAGCGTCGCGAGATCGGCGAGCGCCACGATCGCTCCCGAGGAGGTCGAGATGTTCACGCCCGGCGGGATCGGGGCGACGCTCTCGCCCACCTCGGCCATCTTTTTGACCACGACGCCGCCGAACGGCGCGCGGATCACGGTGTTCTGGAGCTGGGCTTCCGCGTAGGCAAGGTCGGCCGCCGCCTGGGCGAGCTGGGCCTCCGCGATCCGCACGCGGCTCGCTGCCGCCTCGCGCTGGTCCTCCGACACGATCCGCTGCTTGGCGAGGTCTTCCGACAGCCGGAGCTGGCGCCGGTACTCGCCGAGATCGGCCTCGGCGCGCTGGACGGCGGCCCGAGCGCGGGCGACCGAGGCCTCGTAGTCGATCGACTCGAGCCGGGCGAGCGTCTCGCCCTCGCGCACCACGGAGCCCTCCTCGACGCGCAGCTCGGAGAGGCGACCCTGGATCTTGGCCGAGACCACCGCCTTGCGGCGCGCGACAACGTAGCCGGACGCGGTCAGGATCGGCGTCCCGGCGCTCGGCTGCACGTCCCGGCTCACCGCGACGGCGATCGTCTCGACCTCGGTCGCCGAAAACGCCTGGCGTGCGCGCAGCGCATAGAGCCCCAGCAGGATCAGGACGACCGGAACCAGCAGGAACAACGGCCAGCGCCACGGGCTCGCGCTCGCGCGGTTGCGATCGATCTTCAGCGAGGCCAGCTCGCCCTTCAGGTCCGTCACCTTCGTCTCCTAGAGCGGAACACCCCGATGCTCCTTCGCTTCTACGGCTCCCCGGGGTCCGGGAGCCGCAGGATTCGGTGAAATGCCGCCCGCAGCCGGTGAAAGGGACAGCATCAGTACAGCCGGGAGATGTACTCGTTGAGCTGCCGCTTCCAGTACGGCCAGTCGTGCCCACCATCGGGCCCCCAGTCGTCGACCGAGTGCCTGATCCCCCGCGACCACAGCACACCGGAGAGCTGGTAGCTTGGGCGCGCGTCCTCGTAGGGGCCGCTGCCGGTGACGAGCCGGATGTCGTCCTGCGCGAGCTGCTCGAGGTACCAGGGATCGGACAGGCTCGCCATGTAGTCGACGGGGTTGTTGTAGTAGAAGTTATCGTCGTAGTCGCCGTCCATGAAGCGGCGGAGGTCGTAGACCCCCGACAGCCCGAGGCAGCGCCGGAACAGCTGCGGGTGCTTCAGCAGGCTGTTGACCGCGTGGTACGCGCCGAACGACGCGCCCGTCGTGGTGATCGCGATACTGGGCGACTGGCAGTGGTCGTGGATGAAGGGCACGACTTCCTCGACCAGGTACGAGTCGTAGACGGTCTGCACGTACGAGCGGTGGCGCGGGTGCGCGCCCTTGTCGTACCAGCTCTGGTTGTTCACCGAGTCGACGCAGAACAGCTTGAGCTTGCCGCCCTCGACGTGGTGGCCGAGCGCGTCGAGCATCCCCTGCCCCTCGAACTCGCGCTCGTCGCCGCCACTCGTCGGGAAGACGAGCATGGGCGGACCCCAGTGGCCGTAGACGCGGATCCCCATCTCTCGCCCAAGCCGCGGCGAATGCCAGGCGTGGTGCTCGACCTTCATCTAACAGCCTCCGGTCAGAAGCAACGGGCGGCGAGCGCAGCCCGATTCACTCGGGCGGAGCGATCAGGGTATCGAAAGAGCCCGGAGCAGAGATCCGTGGTCACGAACGCACTTTCGATGCCCTGAAAAGGGGGTGAGAGGGGGGACACGACGCAGTGTCCCCCCTAACGAAAACGTCTCGCCGGCTGCGCCATCGAAGACGGCGCGACCAGGTTGCCGAGGAAGACGGCGTTCGACGGCGTCTTCGAAAGCTTCTCGATCAGGAACTGCGCGGCCTCGACCGCCGAGAGGTCGGCGAGCGCGCGGCGCAGCAGGTGGCGCTTCTGCAGCTCCTCGGGCGGCACCAAAAGCTCCTCGCGGCGGGTGCCGGAGCGGAGCACGTCGACCGCGGGGAAGATGCGCCGGTCGGCGATCGAACGGTCGAGGATCAGCTCCATGTTCCCGGTGCCCTTGAACTCCTGGAAGATCACCTCGTCCATGCGCGAGCCGGTGTCGACGAGCGCGGTCGCGAGGATGGTGAGGCTGCCGGAGCCCTCGCAGTTGCGCGCCGCACCGAAGAACTGGCGCGGAAACTGGAGCGCGCGGTTGTCGACACCGCCCGACATCGTGCGGCCGCCAGGCCCCATCTCGCGGTTCGACGCGCGGCCGAGCCGCGTGAGCGAGTCGAGCAGGATCACCACGTGGCGGCCCGCCTCGACGAGGCGCTTGGCGCGCTCGATCGCGAGCCGCGACAGGCGGATATGCGAGTCGGAGCTCGAGTCGGAGGTTGAGGCGAGCACCTCGGCCGGCACCACGCGCCGGAAGTGCGTGACCTCTTCCGGCCGCTCGTCGACCAGCAGCAGGATCAGGTGCACCTCCGGGTGGCGCTCCACGATCGCCTTGCCGAGATGCTCGAGCAGCGTCGTCTTACCGGCCTTGGGTGGCGAGACGATCAGACCGCGCTGGCCCTTGCCTACCGGGGCGATGATGTCGATCACACGCAGGCTGATCTCGGAGCCCTCGCCCGAGAGATGGAACGCCTCGCTCGGGTTGATCGAAACCAGATCCTGGAAGTGCGGAAGCGCCCGATACCGGGCGGGCTCCATTCCTCCAGCCAGCGCGACTTCTACGAGAACGCGGCGTCCATTGCCACCATCGCGCGCCAGGCCATCGATCTGCGTGCCGTCGCGCAACCCGCTGTCCCGTGCAATGACGTACGGGACCACGACGTCGTCGCGCTGCGGCAGATAGTTCTGTGCGACCTGCCTGACGTATCCCCCCGCCCCCTCGGTGAGCTCTACGACGCCCTGGACCGGTATGGTCGGCCCCTCGGTCGGAATCGGGGCCTGGCGGGGATCTCTCGGACCCTTCTGACCCTGCGGGGGTCCTCCGGGTCCGCTTTGTCGATGGTGACGATGGCGCCGCGAGTGGCGCCCGTGCCTCACGGCAGGGCCACCCACCGCGGATGGTTCATCGTCTCCTCCGATCTTCGACTCTGGAGCAACCGGCGGCCGATGTCAAGTGGCGCGAGCTTCAGAAACCGACGCTGAGGCCGAGCTCCACGCCGCCGCGCGGGAGCACGCGCAGGCGCGGAGACAACCCGCTCACGCGTGGCGCTGGCGGCGCGAGCGCATCCAGGGCCACCGGGGTCCAGCGATCGGCCTTGACGAGGGCCCCGATGCCGGCCCCGAGCGCGCCAAAGCTCCAACCCACCAAGGCGACGGCCTCCCCGCGGCTGCACGCGTAGTTGACGTCGAACTCGCACAGCACGGGATCGACGTCGACGGTAAACCCCAGGGCCACGCCGGCCGCCGCACCGATCAGCAAGCCCCGGAGCCAGTGTCGCTTCTTCCCCGTCGCCAGCTCGAAGCGCGTGACGGACGCGCTCGGAAGAACCAGCTGGTTGGCGCCGAGCGGCGGTGCGGCCTCGGGGACGAGCGCGACGCTCGTCGAATCGGCGCTCACCAGGACTCCCTTGATCCAGTCCCCCGGCGCGGCCGGCGTCTGCAGCCGGACGCGGGCGCCCATCGGGAGCTTGAGAGCCGGCGGCTCGGGAGCCGTCTGGGCAGAGGCGCCGCTCGCGGGCACGCCCAGCAACGAGGCCAGAACCAGCGCGACCTGAGTCCTCATGTCACCCTCCGTAGACATGATAGAGGAGCGGGCCTCGTTCGCCGCTGGAGCTAGGACGGTTTTGCCACTGTCACGCCGCAGTCCTCAAGGGCGTTCGTCGGGCAGCAGCGGGCGCAGCGTGACCGCGTAGCGGCGGTCGTCGGCGCAGACCGATACCGGCATGGCGCCCGTGGGCCAGCCCTCGGCCTCGGCAGCCGGGACGCTCCTTGGACCGGCGAGAGCCTCGGCGATTGGGAACGAGAAGGACCAGGCGCGGCACCCGCCCACGAGCCGCGCCTCCCGGACCGTCATGGCGTAGGACGACGGTGCGTAGGGCCGCAGGCTCGTGTGATGGAAGCGCGCGAGCTCGGCGAGCAGCGTCGCGAGCGGCGCGAGCGAGGCCGGCGCGGCCGCGGGATCGCCCGTCGTCACGATCTCGAGCCGATCCTCTTCGAGGAGCGAGAGGCGCATCGTGACGTCCGCGGCACCCCCGAGCGAGATCGGCGATCCGATCCCCGGGATCTTTCGCAGGGCCGCTGCGCGCTTCCTGAGCGCGTCAGACTCGCGCTTCTCGAGGCGGCCGGCCTCGACGAGCGACGTGCCGGAGACGAACACCTGCCCGTGCTGGAGCAGCACGAAGCGCGGCGGAGCCCCCGACGGATCACTGCCGGGCGTGCCCGGAGCCATCTCTAGCACGATCAGCGCTCCAGGGATCTCGCCGGCGAGGACGGTCGTGACGGCCAGAGCGAGAACCAACGCGGCCGCGAGCGCCCGGCTCACCGGGCCTCGGGCTCGGGTCCGATCGTGCAGTTGCGGCCCTTCTCTTTGGCCCGGTAGAGCCGCGTGTCGGTCACCTTGACGAGCGCGATGTCGTCCTGCGCGTCGACTGGGAAGGTGGCGACGCCGCTCGACACGCTCATGCGTCCGAGCGGCTGGCTCGATTCGCCCGCGAAGCCCTGGGCGCTCACCGACTGCCGGAAGACTTCGGCGAAGCGCCAGGCGTCGGAGGCAGTGGCGCCGTAGAGCAGCGCCACGAACTCTTCGCCCCCGTAGCGTGCCAGCACGTCGCCACGCCGGCCGGTCTGGCGCAACAGCTCCGCCACCTTCTGGAGCACGCGGTTGCCCTCCTGGTGATCGTGGCTGTCGTTGTAGTGCTTGAAGTGGTCGATGTCGAACATCGCGAGCGCCACCGGGTCGCCGGTGAGCTGCGCGCGCTCGAGCTCGAGCGCCAGCCGCTCGCGGAAGAAGCCGTAGTTGTAGAGGCCGGTGAGCGGATCGGTGATCGCCTTGTGGTGCGTGCGGCTCACGCGCCAGGTCAGGCTGCGCACGCGCTCGCCCTGGAGCCAGAACAGCTGCTCCAGCAGGTCCGGGCGCGAGCGCAGGAACTCCCGGAAGCTGCCGGCCGGGATCAGCAACACACGCGCGGCGGCGTGCGCCTTCACCGTCGCCGAGCGCGCCTGGCCGTCGAGCGCCGCCATCTCGCCCGCCACGGCCCCCGGGTAGAGATGGCGGATCGTCATCTCCTCGCCGTCGGGGGTTTGATGGGAGACCTCGAGCCGCCCTTCCACGAGCAGGATCACGTGGTCGCCCGGATCGCCTTCCTTCCACAGCACGGCGCCCGCGTCGAGCGTGACCTCGCGCCCGAGCGGCCCGAGATCGGCGAACGATCCCGGCAGGCTCTGCACGAAGAGCTGCGGTTCCTCGTCCATTGGCACTCCGCTCACGATGGGCCCATCATAGCGCCGGCCGCAATGCCCACAACAGCCGCTTGCGTGTTTTGAAGGAGCGCGGCCGCTGGTGATAGCCTCGGCCCGAGATGAAGCTGCGCCCTTGCATCCTCGCACTGCCGCTCGCGCTCCTGCACGCCGCCACCGGCGGGGCGGCCTCCGTGCCCGTGCGCGCCCGCAACGGCATGGTCGCCTCCCAGAATGCGATCGCGTCCCAGGTCGGAATGGAAGTGCTCCTGGCCGGCGGCAACGCGGTGGACGCGGCGGTCGCCACGGCGTTCGCGTTGGCGGTGGTCCACCCCGAGGCCGGCAACATCGGCGGCGGCGGTTTCATGCTGCTGCGGCCCGCCAGCGGACCAGCGGCGGTCTACGACTTCCGCGAGCAGGCCCCGGCCGGGGCGAGCCCGACGATGTTTCTCCGCGACGGGCGCTACGACCGCGAGCGACACCACCAGAGCCACCTCGCGGTGGGCGTGCCAGGCACGGTGGCTGGGCTCTTCATGGCCTGGACCGACAACGGCCGGCTGCCGTGGAAAGACCTGCTCGCGCCCGCGATCGCGCTCGCGCGCGGCGGCTTCATGCTGAGCGACGGGCTCGCCCGCGCACTGCGACTCGAGCTGCCGCGCATGAAGCCCTACGCCGCCTCGATCGCGCAGTTCTCTCGCGCGGGCGTCCCCTACGAGACGGGCGACTTGCTGAAGCAGGAAGACCTCGCGAGCACGCTGTCACGAATCGCCGACAAGGGTGCGAAGGGATTCTACGAAGGCGAGACCGCGGCGCTGATCGAGAAGGAGATGAAGGCGCGGGGAGGCCTGATCACACGCGAGGACCTGAAGGGCTACACCGTCTACCGGCGACAGCCGCTTCGCGGCAGCTACCGCGGTCACGAGGTGCTCACGGCGCCACCGCCCAGCTCGGGCGGCACCGGACTGCTCCAGTCGCTGAACGTGCTCGAGTGTTACGAGCTCGGCGCGATGGGGTTCGGCTCCGCTCGCTACCTGCACCACGTGGCCGAGGCGCTGCGGCGGGCCTTCGCGGACCGCGCCCGCTGGCTCGGCGATCCCGCCTTCGTCAAGGACATGCCCGTCGAGCGGCTGATCTCGAAGGAGTATGCGGCGGCGCTGTGCAGGACGATCGGCGAGAATCGGGCGTCGGTCTCGTCGCCCGGCTCTTTCGAGTGGCCCGCGGAGGGTACCGAGACGACGCACTTCTCGGTGGTCGATGCCGAGCGCAACGCCGTGGCGCTCACCTACACGCTCGAGGACGGGTACGGCTCGGGCATCGTGGTGCCGGGCGCGGGATTCCTGCTGAACAACGAGATGGGTGACTTCAACGCGGGCCCGGGCCTCACGGACGCGACCGGCCTCATCGGCACCGAGCCCAACCTCGCCGCGCCCGGGAAGCGCATGCTCTCGAACATGACGCCCACGATCGTCACGAACGGCGGCGGCCCGGTGCTGGTGACGGGCGCGGCGGGCGGACGCAAGATCCCCGCCACGGTGCTCCAGATCCTGCTCGCGGTGGTCGACTTCGGCATGAACGTGCAGGAGGCGATCGACGCCCCGCGCATCAGCCACCAATGGCTGCCCGACGCCATCCTGCACGAGCCCTTCGGCCTCTCGGCCGACACCGCCGACGCGCTCAGGGCCAAGGGCCATCGCGTCGAGGAGCGCGCGGCGGGCGAGTGGAGCCGCGCCCACGGGATCGCCGTGCGCGAAGGCCTGCTCGAGGGCGGCAGCGACCGGCGCAAGCCCGACGGCGCCGCGATCGGGCGCTAGCCCGCGGGGGTGCAGAGGCACGCGGGTGCGCTGAGCACCGACAGCTTGGGGCCCGAGCGGGCCCCTGCTACACTCACGACGTTCTCAAGGTGGCGGTCGACGTCGATCGGGCTGTTGGCGCGGGCGGGCTCGTGGTTCCTGCGTCGGACGAAGAAGAGGAGGCCGTGATGCTTCGGCGGGTGCTCTCGTGTTCCCGACTCTCCAGGCCGGTGGCCGCCGTCGCGGCAGGTATCGTGGCTCTTTCGTGCGGGGGCGGGGCCGAGCGACCCACTGTCGTGGGTCCGGCGACCGTCGCGATTCAGCCGACAACGGCGGACGACGACGGCTCGGTGAGCGCCGCCGCCAAGCCCCAGACCACGCTCCTCTGCCACTACGACGCGACGACCGGGACTTGGTCCGACCTCAGCGTGCCGGCACCCGCCGTCCAGCCCCATAGGAACCACGGGGACGTCACGGGGAGCTGCGCGGGGGCGTGCCCGTGTTTCCCCGCCGGCCACGGATCGCTGACTTGTCCGGACGGGCTTACGCTCGGCTCGACCTGTGACGACCCTTTTTTGTTGACGATTGGCTGCACTGCCCCAAGCGGAAGCGATCCGGGACAACTCCTGGAATTCAGGGGCGTCGACACGACGATGACGTGCTACGGGCAGACCGCTCAGATCGCGTTTTTCTCCGTGGGGAGCTTGAGCGCTGCCCAGGTAGCGGCCTGCAAGCAGTTCGTCGTGACGAGCCCCTATTACCTAGCCACCTGCCCTCGCTAGCCGGGCTTGCCCATCGATCCGCTCCGCGCTGCCGCGCGGTACCAGGGAGCGTGGATCGGCTACGCCGCCGACGCTCGTCTCAGTTCCGGCCGGCCGGCAGCGCCTTCGCGAGGTCGTCGAACCAGCGCGTCACCAGCATCACGTGCGGGTGCTCCGCGCGACCCGTCCCGGAAGCGGCCGGGAACATCACGAAGCGCTGGCCATCGGGGGTCACCACCTCGAGCGCGGCCTCGTTGAGTCGCGCGACTTCGTGTGTGAAGTGAACAGGACGGCCTTGCGCCCCCTTCCTGGTTCCGGGGAACATGGCTCACTCGGCCAGACCCTTGATTAATTACAGAGCTTGTAATACTATTCGGACATGAATGGAGTGGCTGCAGAGATGAAGCGCGCTAGGGAAGCGCGAGGCTGGACACAAGCCGAAGCGGCTGAGCGGCTTGGCGTGTCCCAAGGCTATGTCTCGCTGTTGGAGTCAGGTGGGCGGTCGGTACCGCACAGGCTCGCTCCATCGTTGCGTAGAACGCTCGGGCTCTCCCCATCGGCTCTTCCTCCAAGCGAATTGGATCTGGTCTCTGACCGGTTGCCCGGCGTGCTTGGTGCGCTTGGCTACGAACCGTTCGGCTATCTACGGGGTCGGTTGCTCAATCCAACGGCAGTGCTGCTCTCGGCACTTTGTCAGAAGAACCTCCCATCCCGCGTGGTCGAGGCGCTGCCTTGGCTCGCATTGCACTTCCCAGACCTGAATCGGGAGTGGCTTGTCGAGCGGGCCAAGTCGCATAACGTGCAGAACAGGCTTGCTTACGTGGTCACGCTGGCTTCGGAGCTTGCGGGCGCTGGCGTGGCCGCACCGCTCCGAGAGCTGGTGCTTGGACTGGAGCCATCGCGGCTCGCCCGTGAAGACACCCTCTGCCACGACTCGATGACAGAGACGGAGCGGCGATGGCTGCGGGAGCAGCGCTCGCAGCAGGCCGAGCACTGGAACCTGCTTACCGATCTGAGGCGAGAGCACCTGCCTTATGCCGCCTGACATCCCGAAGCCCTGGGGTGCTTTCCTGAAAGACCTGGACCGGGAGCTCGAGCGGCCCATCGAGCTTCATTGCCTTGGCGGGTTTGTCATGACGATGCTGTACGGACTCACGCGTCCAACCGCCGACGTTGACGTGCTCGCGGTCAGGCCACAAGTGGATCTCATCTGCGATCCCGCGGCCGGGGCGATCTGACACACCCGCGCAGCGGGACGGGTAGACTGGAGCCCGTCGCTCCTCGTGGGAGCGCCGCCTCCTGGAGGACAGCCGATGCCGCGCCGCCACAAGGTCGCCCTGCCCCTCGTCGCCACCCTGCTCTGCGCTCCGGTGTCACAAGGCGCCCTGGCACAATCGCGTCCGCAGCCCGCAACCGCAGCGGCCCCGGGAGCCGCGGCACAGGAACCCGGCCTCATGAGCCTCGACGCGCAGCTCGAGGCGCTGTCACGACGCGTGGCCCCGTCGGTGGTGCAGGTGTTGGCCACCGGCTACACGTCGACGCCCGGCATGCTGCTCGCCCGCGGCCAGAGCACGGGCTCGGGTGTGCTCGTGGACCCCGACGGCTGGATCGTCACGAACGCCCACGTGGTCGAGGACGCGCGCAGCGTCCGCGTCGACGTGCTGCAACCCGAGGTGGCCGCCTCCGGCGGCTCGATCCTGCGGCCGCGCAGCCGGCGCCTCGCCGCGCGGGTGATAGGCGTCGACCGCGAGACCGACGTCGCGGTGCTGAAGATCGAGCGCAGCGGGCTGCCCGCGCTGGAGCTGGGCGACTCGGAGCTGCTGCATCAGGGACAGCTGGTGATGGCCTTCGGCAGCCCGCTCGGGCTCGAGAACTCGGCGAGCCTCGGGGTCGTGAGCGCGGTCGCGCGCCAGCTCAAGCCCGACGATCCGATGATCTACGTGCAGACCGACGCCTCGATCAACCCCGGCAACAGCGGCGGACCGCTGGTCGACGCGGAGGGACGCATGGTCGGTCTCAACACGATGATCCTGTCGCAGTCGGGCGGCCACGAGGGCATCGGCTTCGCGGCCCCGAGCAACATCGTGCGCACGGTATACGAGCAGCTCCGAAAGAATGGCCGCGTGCGCCGCGGCGTGATCGGGGTGCGTGCCCAGACGATCACCCCCGCGCTCGCGGTCGGGCTGGGGCTGATCTTCGACCGCGGCGTCGTGCTCTCGGACGTGACGCCCCAGGGGCCCGCTGAGACGGCCGGTCTGCGGCCGGGGGACGTCGTCGCCGCCCTTGACGGCAAGCCGATGCAGAACGCGCGTCAGTTCGACGTGAACCTGTACCGGCGCGCGCCCGGCGAGCGCGTGACGCTTTCGGTGCGGCGGGGGTCGCAGTCGCTCGAGTATCCCGTGGCGGTCGTCGCGCGGTCGGACGACACGGATCGCTTCCTGGCGATGGTCACCCCGGAGAAGAACCTGATCCCGAGACTCGGCGTGTTGGCGGTCGAGCTCGACGACGAGCTCCGGCGGGCGGCCGGGCCGCTGCGGGGGCGCGAGGGTGTCGTCGTCGCGGCCCGCGCCGGAGGGTCGGACGACGGAGACCTCCATCCCGGGGACGTGATCTACGCCGTCAACGGTGTCTCGGTGCTCGGCCTGTCGGAGCTGCGGGCCGCGGTCGGCCGGCCCGCGCCAGGCCAGCCCCTAGTCCTGCACGTCGAGCGCGCCTCGCGGTTGCTCTACGTCGTGATCGAAATCGAGTAGCCCTCGAGCCACAGGCTGCGCACGAAGGCGGATTACGAAGCGCCCTCGTCGAGCCGAGGCCGCTTCGTTTCGCCTGGGGTCAGCCAGAAAGCCGGGCGCTGCAGAACGCCTTCGTTCAGGAAAGCCGTTTGATCAGCTGGATCTGGCCGGCGTGGTAGAGGTCGTGAGCGGCGATGCCACGCACGAGCCGGCCGATCGTCTCCTGGCTGCCGCGGGCACGGCGTTCGAGGTCCCTGTCCGAGAGCGTTGAGATCGCCGTCCGCAGCAGCCGGTGGTACCGCGGGAGCAGGGCCACGTCCTTGCGCCAGGCGGCTTCGGACGGCGGAGTCGGAGTGGGAAACCAGTTGCTGCCGGGGCGCGCGAACGAGCCACGCTGCTCCCCCGTGAGCCGGCGCCATGCGGCGTACTTCCAATAGGCCGCGTGAACCGCGATCTCCCAGGCGTTGTGCCGCCCCCGCCCCGGCCGCCGCGCCGCCTTCGCCGCGCTCAGGCCTCGCAGGCTGCCCCGCAGGTTGGGGCCATGCCATGAGCGCCGCTCGTACGCCTCGTCGAGCTGAGCCAGGAGCGACGCGATCGCCGGGTTGCGAGTCATCTCGTCATCCGCTCCGCGCTCAGGGCCAGCCCGAGCCGCGGCGACCCGCCTCCAGCGCCGCGCGGGCCGCCGGACGTCCCTCGAGCACTGCGGGGTCGAGGCGCAGCGCTTCCTCGAACGCCGCAACGCCCTCGCGGACCTGGCCAACCGCGCAAAGCGCTTGAGCCAGCCCGACACGGGCCGAAGCGTCGCCGGGAGCGAGCCGCACCGCTTCCTCGAGGGCCTTCAACGCCTCAGCCGGCTGGTGCAAGGCGAACAGCAGCGTCAGGCCGAGCCGCTGCCAGGCCCAGGCGTTCTGCGGCTCGAGCGCGACGCTCTCGCGGAAGTGGTCCGCGAGCGCGTCCCAGTCCTCGAGCGCGACCAGGTGCCTCGCGAGCTGCTCGCGGATCGGGCCACGCCGCTGCGGGCCGATCCCGAGCTCGAGCGCCTGTCGGCACGCGGCGGCGCCGGCCGCCAGGTTGAGCCGTTCGCACAGGCGCGCCTGCTCGCGGGCTGCCGCGGTCTCCGCCGCCGTCCGCGCGGGGCTCTGGGCCGAGGCTTCCCGAGTCGCGGCCATTGCGAGTAGCACGACCAGCTGGACGTACCGCACGCTGACGATACTAGTTCAAACCGTCTGGATCGACGACGTGAGCACGGCTGACGACTCGCGCGTATTGACTTACGCGGCAGCCACCTGAGCTCGGAACTCCGTTTCGACCCCGTCACCCATAGCTATAATCGGTTGCGCCATCGTTCAGGGGGATTCCCGCATGAGACGACTCCCGTCTTCTTCGGCGTCATGAGCATCAGCGTCGACGAACAAGTGCAGCCGACTCCGGTGCTCGGATGAGGCGAAGGCGGTTTCTGTCGCACGGCGCACGGGCCGCGGCGGGCCTAGCGCTCGCCCCGGCGCTGCGCGCCGAGTCGGCCCCCGCCTTCGATCTCGTGATCCGCGGCGGGGAGATCCTCGACGGCACCGGCGCGCCGGCGTTCCGCGCCGACGTCGGAATCGTGGGCGACGCGATCGCCGCCATCGGCGCGATCCCGGCCGAGCAGGGGCGTCGCCTCATCGACGCGGCGGGCCACGCCGTCTGCCCCGGCTTCATCGACATCCACACCCATTCCGACGGCGACATCTTCGTCCACCCGACGGCCGACTCGCGCGTGCGCCAGGGCGTCACCACCGAGGTCACGGGCAACTGCGGCTCCTCGGCGGCTCCGCTCCTCGGGGCCGGCGCCGAGGAGCGCCGCAAGGAGTATCTGAAGGACGATCTCCGCGCCGAGTGGGGCGACGTGGCCTCGTACTGTGTCTTCTGGGAAAAAGTCGGCTGCTCGCTGAACCACGCGCTGCTGCTCGGCCAGGGCACGCTGCGCGCGAACGCCATCGGCGCCGTCAACCGCCCGCTCGCGAGCGACGAGCGCGCCGCCGTGCTGCGTGCCGTCGAGGAGGGGATGGACCAGGGGGCCTTCGGCCTTTCCACCGGACTCCAGTACACGCCCGGGCGCTTCACGCCGCGCGAGGAGATCGCGGCGATGGCGCGCGTGGTGGCGCGTTACGGCGGTTTCTACGCCTCGCACATGCGCAGCGAGGACAAGATGCTGCTCGAGGCGATCGGCGAGACGATCGCGATCGGGCGCGAGGCCCAGCTCCGCGTCGAGATCTCGCACCTGAAGGCCGCCGGCCAGGTGAACTGGCACAAGCAGCGTGCGGCGCTCGACCTCATCGAATCCGCGCGCGCCAAAGGCGTCGACGTGCTGGCGGACGCCCATCCCTACACCGCCTACTCCACGGGGCTCTCGATCCTGCTCGAGGACTGGGCCGTGGACGGCGGCCGGCAGGCGATGCTCGCGAGGCTGCGCGACCCGGCGCAGCGCGCGCGGATCCGGCGCGAGGTCGACGCGAACGTGCTCGCGGAGCCCGGCGGCTACGAGCTGATCGTGATCGCGAGCGTGGAGAGCGAGAAGAACCGCGAGCTGATCGGCAGCGACCTGCGGGCGATCGCGAGCGCGCGCCGGATGGAGCCGATCGACGCACTCCTGGGCCTGCTCGACGAGGAGAACGGCTCGGTGCCGTTCATCGGCCACGCGATGAGCGAGAAGAACGTGGACGAGCTCTTGGCGCACCCGCTCGTGATGGTCGGCTCCGACGGCCGCAGCATGGCCCCCGTCAAGCGCGCCGCCAGGACGAGGCCGCACCCGCGCTCCTACGGCACCTTCGCTCGGGTCTTGTCTCACTATGCCCGCGACAGGAAGCTCCTGGATCTGCCCGCGGCGGTGCGCAAGATGACGAGCCTTCCCGCCGACCAGGTCGGCCTGCGCGACCGCGGCCGCCTGGCGAAGGGCATGAAGGCCGACGTGGTCGTGTTCGATCCCCTGCGCGTGCGCGACGAAGCGACCTTCCAGGACCCGCATCGCTACCCGGCCGGGATCCCGTACGTGCTCGTGAATGGGACGCTCGTGGTCGAGAAGGAGAGCCACACCGGAAGGCGGCCCGGCAAGGTCCTGCGCCGGGCGTGAACGCCCTGTCCGCATCGGCGTCTCGAGCTGCGGTGTCTGAAGAACGTCGCGGCCGTCTTGAGCGCCGCCTTGGGCCGCGCCATACTGGCTGCATGATCCAAGACGTCAGGCGGCTGATGGTTCGCGAGCTCGAGGCGTTCGCCCGCGAGGTCGAGCTGTTTCCGGACGACGAGAGCCTTTTCCGCACGCTCCCCGGCGTCACCAACTCGGCCGGGAACCTCGCGCTCCACGCGTGCGGCAACCTGAAGCACTTCGTGGGAGCCGTGCTCGGGGGCAGCGGCTACGTCAGGAACCGCGACCTCGAGTTCTCGACCCCCAAGGGACGCCGCGAGGACGTGGCCCGCGAGCTGCGCGAGACGATCGGCGTCGTCTCGGCCGCGCTCGCTCGCGTGAGCGAGTCGGATGTCGACAAGCCGTATCCGCAGCCGGTCGCCAAGCTCGAGCTGCCCTGCGGCCGCTTCCTGATGCACCTCGCGGTGCACCTGTCTTTTCACCTCGGCCAGGCCGGCTACCTGCGCCGCGCGCTCACCGGCGACACCCGGTCGAGCGGCGCCGTCTCCGTACCGGAGCTCGCGACCTGACGCAGCCCGCGATGGCGCGGGACCGACAGCCAACGGGCTGTGCAAGGATCAGCCCTTGCGCTGCACCAGATCCCACAGGTTGCCATACAGGTCTCTGAACACGGCCACCGTGCCGTAGCTCTCTTCCCTGGGCTCTCGAACGAAGACGACGCCCCTGGCCAGGTAGCCGTGGTAGTCGCGCCAGAAGTCGTCGGTGTTCAGGAACAGGAAGACGCGGCCTCCGGTCTGATTGCCGATCCGGGCTGACTGCTCTTCGCCGACCGCCCGAGCCAGGAGCAGCCGCGATTCGACCGCGCCTGGCGGAGAGACGACGACCCACCGCTTGCGCTGCTCCGGAATCTCGGCGTCTTCCTCAACGGAGAAGCCCAGCGTACGCACGTAGAAGTCGATGGCTTCATCGTAGTCACGGACGACGAGCGCGACCAATCCGATCGACTGTCTTGCAGGTGGGGTCGGCACTCGAGGCTTCACTTGAGCGCGATCCGGACTCCGGTGCGGCCCAGCCCGACGCCGTCGGCCCGACCCGCGGGGTCCGAGGCGGGGCGCGTCATTGGGTCGCCGTCGGAGTCCGCCCGCACGTCGATGCGCATGCGCTTGGGCAGCGGCTGACCCATCATCGAGTCCTCGGGCCCCAGCTCGAACTGGAGCGGGAAGCTTCCGCTCACCAGGCGCTTGGCCGCCACGGGGGGGCCTTGCGATACGCCGGCCTCGCGGGCGGTCAGAAAGATGACCGTGCCGGGGCGGATGCGGGCGGCCACGAGTGCGTCCGCCTCGATCCAGCCGAAGACCCCGGCGAGGCGGCCTCGGGTCGCAGGCGGGGCCGCGTCTGGGGCCTGCGGCTCTGCCGGGGGCGGCGGCGCGGCCGAGGGTGGCGGTACGCCTTCGTGGGGATCCTCGCTCGGCGCCGCGGCCACCCGAAGGCTGCGCTCGTTCGCGAACTGCGCGAGCGCCTGCCGCAGCCGCTGGCCCTCCGCCGGAGAGCGCCGCGCCGCCTCGGCGATGGCGGCCTCCGCCTCCTTCGTGCGTCCCAGGCTCGCGTAGACGAACGCCAGGTTCTGGTGGGCTTCCAGCAGGTCCGGCTGCGCGGCGATCGCCTGCTGGAGCATGCCGATCGCCACGTCCCCCTGGCCCATGGCGAGACGCACGAGCGCCTGGTAGGTGAGCGCGCGGGGATGACCCGGCTTCCGCTCGAGCACCTGCTGCGTTTCGTTCCAAACGCCCATCAGGTCGCGCTTCACCAGGAGCTGGCGGGCGAGGTCGAGGCGCGCGTCGTGATCGTCGGGGTTGCGAGCGACGATCGCCCGGAGCTCGGCCGCGCGCTCGTCGCCTGACGCCGCGGCGCCAGGGGCACCGCTCTGCGCGCCGCCAGGCACGCTGCCCGTGAGGCTGCCTCCTTCAGGGCGCCGCTCCGCTTGCCGCCAGACGAGGAAGAGCAGCAGCGCGACGGCCGCGGAGCTGGCGGCTCCCCACAGGAAGCCGCGGCCCGCGCCGCCTCCGGCCGGCGTCACGCCAGGCGATGGTACGGACGCCTTGGGCTCGCGCGCGAGCGCCTCTCGCGCCTGCAGCGCGCGAGCGGCCTCGAGCTCCAGCGCGTAGCGCTCGCGCGCGAGCTGCTCCGGCGTGCGTTTCGCAGACGCGTCGTCGAGCTCGCGGAGCTGACGCAGCAGGACGGCGATCCGGCTGTCGAGGTCCCGCAGCTCGAGGGGTGGGGCTTCAGGAGCGGACGCCGGCGACACGGAGCCGCGCCGTCGCACCCACCACGCGAGGATCGCCCCGAGCACGAGGCCGCTCAGCAGCACGACCAGGGCCGGCTGCCACTGGACTTCGGCGGCCGGCATCAGGAGGAAGACCCGGGCGGCCGGCCGTGGGCCCATCCGTAGGCCAGCTCGCGGACGCGCCGCAGGTGGCGCGCCAGCTCGGGATCGTCGGGGAGCGTGCCGGGCCCGGGCAACGGCGCCAAGGGGTCTTGGCCCCCGACTCGCCGCCGCGAGCGCAACGTCCACGCGACGAGCGCGCCGCCCGCCGCCAGCGCAAGCAAAGGCCCGAGCCAGACGAGCCAGTTGACTCCGCGCAGTGGCGGCTCGAGACGCACGAACTCGCCGTACGAGTGCTCGAAGTAGGCGAGGATCTGCTCTTCATCGTAGCCCTGGGCGAGCATGTCCTTGACCTGCGCCTTCATGTTGACGGCCATGGTCGCGGGCGAGTCGGCCACCGATAGGCCCTGGCACACGGGACAACGCAGCAGGCCGGCCACGTCCTCGGCGCGCGCGCTGAGCGCGTCGCCCGCGAGGGCGCTACCGCGTGGCGGTCCGACCACACGGGACGGCTCGCCGCCCGCCGAAGGTCCTTGCGCGACCGCGAGCGGCGCTCCGAGCCACGCGCCGGCCGCGATCAGCGCGAGGCCCGCCGCCCTGCGGAGCGACCCTCCCGTGCGTCTCATGGGGCAAGCCCCGAAAGCCGCAGCTTCGCCTCGAGCGACGGCGCGTCGAGCGGCCCGACGTGCTTGGCGGCGATGCGCCCCTCGCCGTCGATGAAGAACGTCTCGGGCACGCCGAAGATGCCGAAGGCGATCGCCGTGCGGCTGCCGGGGTCGAGGAGCGACGGGTAGGCCGAGCCCTGGCGCGCCAGGAACGCGCGAACCTGCTCTTCGTCGTCCTGGTAGACCACGCCGATGAAGTGGGCGCGGTCGCCCGTGGCCCGCGCGGCGCTCACGAGCACCGCGTGCTCCTCGAAGCAGGGCACGCACCAGGTGGCCCAAAAGTTGAGGACCACGGGCCGGCCGCGCAGGCTCGCGAGCGTGACGGGTTCTCCCCCGTCGAGCGGCCGCAGCACGAAGTCGGGCGCCGCACGGCCCACGAGCGGCGAGGCGATCAGGTGCGGGTTGCGGCCGAGGTTCATCACCAGCACCGCGACGAGCGGAGCCACGACGACGAGCCCCGCGAGCAGCACGCGCCGGTTGAACGGGCGCGGCTTGCCCTTGCTCGCCCCGCCTTCGCTCACGGCCGCGTGTCCGCCCGCGAGGGCACGAGCGACACCAGGCTGCCGATCGCCATGAGCGCGGTGGCGGCCCAGATCCAGCCCACCATCGGGTTCACCATCGCGAGCAGGCCCAGGTTGCCGCCCGCGGGGTCGATGTTCATCACGGACAGGTACAGGTCCTCGAACAGCGAGCTGCGCACGGCGGGCGTGCCGATCGGCTCGCGCTGTCGCTCGTACTGGTTCATGCGCGGGCTCAGCACGCCCAGGTCGCGCCCGGCCCGTGTGACGGCGACACGCGCGACGACGGCCTGCCGGTGCGGCTCGCTCACCTGGTCTACGGCGAGGAACGTGAGCGAGTACGCGCCGACCTCGGTCTTCTCGCCGAGCCGAAGCTGCGCCTCGCGGCTCTCCCCCATCGTGCTGCTGACCGCGATCGCCACGATCACCATCGCAGCGCCGGCGTGGACCAGGTACGACCCGAAGCGGCGACGGCCCCGCACGAAGCCGGCCTCGACGAGGGCGCGGCCGAAGCTCTCGCCGTGCGCGCGCCGGCGCCGGGCGAGCGGCAGCCACAGCTCGCGCAGCGTCACCTGCAGCGTGTAGCCGCCGAAGGCGAGCGCCACGAGCGTCCACGGCCGGCGCACGCCGAGCGCCGCGCCAAGAGCGGCGGCGAGAGCCGCGCCCTTGAGCGGGGGCACGAGCGCCTGGCGCACCTGCGCGGGCGTCGCCCGGCCCCACGGCAGCGCGGGGCCTACACCCATCAAGAGGAGCAATGCGACGCCGAGCGGGACCGCCATGCGGTCGAAGTAGGGGCGGCCGACGCTCATCTGCACACCGCGCAGCGCCTCGACCAGCAGCGGAAAGACGGTGCCGAGCAGGATCGTGAAGGTGAAGAGCACGAAGACCAGGTTGTTGACGAGGAAGAGCGCGTCGCGGCCGAGCGCGGGCTCGATCGTGCCTTCCGCGCCGAGCCGGTCGATCCGCAGCGCCAGCAGCGCGATCGACCACACGAGCGCCAGCACCAGGAAGACCAGGATCGTCGGCCCGATGGCGCTTTGCGTGAAGGAGTGCACGGAGTTGAAGACGCCGGAGCGCGTCATGAACGTGCCGAGAATGGTGAGCAGGAACGTCGCGAGCACCAGCGTGACGGTCCAGCCCTTGAGGACGCCCTTTCGCTCGGTGAGAAGGGCCGAATGCAGCGCCGCCGTGGCCGTGAGCCACGGCAGGAAGGAGGCGTTCTCCACGGGGTCCCACGCCCAGTAGCCGCCCCAGCCCAGCACCTCGTAGGCCCACCAGCCGCCGAGCACGATCGCCACCGTGAGGAACGTCCACGGCAGCATCAGCCAGGTGCGCAGCGGGCGCAGGAAGTCGTGACCCAGGCGGCCGGTGAGGAGCGCCGCGGACGCGAGGCCGAAGGGGATCGTCATGCCGACGAAGCCCAGGTACAGGAAGGGCGGGTGAATGGCCATCAGCAGGTGGTTCTGGAGCAGCGGGTTCGGTCCCGGCCCCTCCGCGGGCACCGGATGCACCGTCTGGAACGGCTGGGCCGGACCCGCGAGCAGGAAGGCGAAGAACGCGCCGCACGCTAGCCAGACGGCCACCGCCCACGGCATGTACTCGGGGTGCTGCTCCCGGTTCGCCCACGTCGCGACAGCCACGTAGGCGCCGATCACGAGGCCCCAGAAGAGGATCGACCCTTCGAGCGAGGACCACAAGCTGACGACTGCCACCCAGTTGGGGATGGCGCGCGATCCCACCTGGGCCACGTAGCTGACGCTGAAGTCCCGGGCCACGAGCGCCCAGAGCATCAGAACGTTGGCGGCGATCATCGCCAGCGCGAACAGATAAGCCAGTCGGCGTGTCCAGGCCCAGCCGGCGGCTGAGCGGCGCATGGCGGTCGCCGCTCCCACCACGACACCGACGGTGGACACGAGCAGCGCCAGCAGGACGAGGCTGCGGCCGAGCGCGGCGATCACGGCGTGGGCCGTGCGGTCGGTGGCGCGCTCTCCGGGGCCGGCGGTCCCCCGCTGCGACCGTCGCCCTGCTTGACGCTGCGCATCAGCGCGTCGATGGCGGCGTTCTCGCCGTCGCTCGGCGCTCGGTACTCGTTGCCGTGGGAGACCATCAGCCGCTGGCCCTCGAAATGGCCGGCACGGGTGAGCGTCCCCTCCACCACCACCCCGATCCGCTCGCGGAACATCTGCGGCGGCACGCCGCTGCACTTCACGTGCGTGCGAGCGCCCGCGCGGTCGACCACGTCGAACTCGACCCCAGAGGCGCCCTGGCCGCGCTTGATCGAACCGTCCGCCACCAGGCCGCCGAGCCTTATCGTCGCGCCTATCGCCTTGTCGCCCGCGGCGTGCAGCTCCGAGGGGCCCCAGTAGTAGACGAGGTTCTCGCCGATCCCGCCGATGCTGATGGCCAGCAAGGCCAGCGCCGCCACGGCAAGGGCCACGAGCGTGAGCCGTCGTCGCTTCCCGCCCCAGAGCATCGCCCCGGTCGGCGGCAGGGAAGCGGGGCTAGTGCGCGGCGTCACGACGGGATCGCTCCCGCCGGTAGCGCCGCCAGACGGAGAAGGCATAGCCCAGCAGTATAACGGCGCTCCCTAGCGCTACCGCCCGCTTCATCGGGTCCGGCGGCGAAGGGTTGGAGAGGCGGGCCTCTCCGGCAGGGACGGATGGCTAGAGGGCTGCGTCGCGGCCGGACGCTTCCCGCCGATAACGCCAGAAGACGGAGAGGGCATACCCCAGCAGCACGACGGCGCTCGCGACGTAGGCCGCGACGACGTATTCCCAGCCGCCCTCGATCACTCCGGTCATGTCGTTACCCTTGCAGCGGCAGCCGCCTGCGATAGCCGTGGCGGCGGGGCGAGCTCCGCTTCGCGACGCCAGAAAGCGAGGCGCGCGCGCAGCTCGACGAGCCCGGCCATCAGGAACAACACGCCAAAGGCGTTGATGCGCAGTGGCCAGTGGAACGCGCGCGACACCGTCTCGGGCGTCGACTGCACCTGGTGGAGCGAGTTCCACCAGCGCACCGAGAAGTAGACGAGCGGCACGTCGGCGTAGGCGATCACCACGGCCACCGCGGACCAGACGGCGCGCTTCACCGGGTCGTCCACGAACTGCCGCAGCGCGAGGATCCCGCCGAATGCGAACAGCAGCACGGCGGTCGTCGTCAGGCGCGGGTCCCAGTCCCACCATACGCCCCACGTCGGCCGCGCCCAGATCGATCCCTGTATGCACACCAGCGCCGAGAGCACGACCCCGGCTTCGATGGCGGCCTCGAGCCGGGCGTCCCACGTCCAGCCACCCCGCAGCAGCGAGACGAGCGCGCACGCGAACGCGAACGTCAGCACCAACATCGCGTTCCACGCGGTCGGCACGTGGACGTACATGATGCGCTGCACGTCGCCCATGTAGGTTTCGCGCGGTGCGAAGACGAGGCCCCAGGTCGAGCCCCACAGGAGGAGGGCGAGACCCAGCCCGCTCACCACGAACGGCCAGCCGGACTTCCCCATCGTCAGCTCTTCCCCATCGTCAGCTCTCAGTCCTCGACCACGCGCTCGAACACGAGCCCGCACAGCGACCAGTAGATGGCGTCGAAGGCCACGAGCAACATCGTCCAGGCCGCGAGCTGGCCCATCGGATCGCCCAGGATCAGCAGCGACGTCGCCTTCACCGCCGCGAGCAGCGCGGGCACGACGAGCGGGAAGAGAAGGAGCGGCAAGAGCGTGTTGCGGGCTCGAAGCTGCGCGGTCATCGCGGCGTAGAGGGTTCCTGGCGCCGAGAGGCCGGCCGCGCCCAGGAGGATGATTCCGAGGAGCGACGGCACCCGGGCCGTCCCCGCATCGTACAGCACCACCATCACGGGCACGAGGCCGGCGCCCAGCAGCGCGAGCTGCAGCAGGTTGGCGACCGCCTTGCCGTAGTAGAGAGCGCGCGGATCGGCGGGAAGCAGCAGCAGGCCCTCGAGCGCGCGCTCCGCCATCTCGCTCTCGAAGCTGTCGGCGAGCGCGAGGGTCGACGCCAGCAGCAGCGCGAGCCACAGGAAGCCGGCGGCGTGCTGCCGGAGCGCGGCCGCGTTCGGCCCGATCGCGAAGCTGAACAGCAGCAGCGCGGAGGCGCCGAACACGAAGACGGCCACGAGCTGCGAGCGCGTCCGCCATTGCAGCAGCAGGTCCTTGCGCAGCGCCGCGAGGAACGGGCTCACGGGGCGGCGCTCACGCTCGGCGTTTCCGTGGGCATCTCGCTTGCCGGACCGCTCCAGGCGAGCCGCCCCTCCTCGAGCAGCAGCGCGCGGTCGCACAAGGCCCGGCCGCGCTCGACGAGGTGCGTGGCCATGATCACGGTGGCCGCGCGCGCCCGCAGCTCGGAGATCACGCGGTCGAGCAGCTCGAAGCCGGGAGGGTCGAGCTCGCCGTAGGGCTCGTCCAGCAGCACGATCGCGGCGTCCTGCAGCAGGACGCGCGCGATTGCCAGGCGCTTGCGCATCCCGGCGGAGAAGCCCGAGACCGGGTCGTCCGCGCGCGCCTCGAGCCCGACGCGCGCGAGCAGGCTCGGATCCGATGGGCAACCCAGGAAGCTCGCGGCGATTTCCAGGTTCTCGCAAGCGCTGAGCGCCTCGTAGTGGAAGGAGTGATGGTCGAGCAGCGCGACCTTGCGGCGCACGAAGTCGCGCTCCGTACGCACGTCATGCCCGGCGACGCGCGCGCTCCCGTGGTCGAGGCGAAGCGCCGTGGCGAGCACGCGCAGCAGCGTCGACTTGCCGGAGCCGTTGCGCCCGGCGAGCATCACGACCGAGCCCTCGGGCACGCCCAGGCTCACGTCGCTGAGCGCCCAGCGCCGGCCGTAGCGCCGGCTGAGCCCGATCGTCTCCACGGCGAGCGCGGTCATCCGCCGAGGTTCTACCCGCCCCGCGCCGGTGCGTCAATCCGCGGGAAGACGGCCGCGCTCGCCCGCCGTTCTCACGGGCGGGATGGGGACCAGCCCTACGAGCTCGCTCACGAGACCGTCCGCGAGGTGGTGGTGTCGGGTTTTCCGGTCGAAGATCTTCGATATTTCCGGTTGCGTCCCCGGGGGTCCGGGAGTAGACTCGCCGCAACAAGGTCCGACACAGCACCCTTTCCACAACCGATGCCTTCGGCACCTCTCGACGCGAGTGAGGTGCTCCCGCCCAAGGCATCGGGTGCTGCGTGTCGGCCGGTGTTTGAGGAGGCGAGCCCATGCGCGTTCGCGAGTCGAGCCTGGCGCGGGAGGGCGTAGCGGTCGTCCTGATCGCTGCCATGTCGTTTTTCGGGGCGACGCCGACGCTGGCTCAGGACCCCGGGATCACAACACCCCCCGTCCCAAAGGAGCTTCCGACCGAGGTCGAGCTGGAGCTCGCCCCGGATTCGCTGAAGAACGCTCCCTTGTGGCACGAGCTGGCGGAGCTCCTGGACGATCCGTACGCTTTCGAGTGCCCGCTCCCGGACGATCCGTCGACGGTGAACGCCAACGAGGGCGCCGAGTGCTTCGCCACGACGCCGCGCCGCCAGTCCTTCCTGTATCGGAACGCGTCCGGCAAGCCCTGTGCGCCGGGGTCCAGGCGTTGCGTGAACGTGCCCTATCCCCCGCTCAAGGTCTGGTCGCCGCACTTCAACGTGCTGACGGGCCAGCCCCTGCGCCTGCGCACGTCGGACGGTGAGATCAGTTGGGACCAGCCCGGCCCGCTGTTCGCTCCCCAGGACCTGGACCCCCTCAGCAACGATGCCGAGGTGATTGGCGGCCTGGCAGTCGATGACGACAACAACCTCGTCGTCTCCAACCCGGACGACACCCGGACCTTCCCGACGACGGGACCGTCGTCGCGGTGCCGGCCTTCAACGACGAAGGCGAGATCGTGGACATCGACGGGAACGAGATCGACGAGCTCGAGAAGCCGATCAGCGAGCTCGATCTGCTCCGGCCGGCCACCGACACGGCGGGGATTCCGCGGGCGCTCCGCCGGTTCATCGGCAGGCCCGCGGCCGAGGTGCTGGGCAAGGCCCTGTTCTGGGACATGCAGGTGGGGAGCGACGGCGTCCAGGCCTGTGCTTCCTGCCACTTCCACGCGACCGTGGACAACCGCACCAAGAACCAGTTGAACCCCAACCACCTGGGCGGGGACCTCGACCTGGAGCTGTTCGCCAATCGAGCGGCGCCGCAGAACAACAACCAGGACCTCGTCGCCTCTGACTATCCCTTCCACAAGCTCGTCAACCCGGACATCCCCGGCGAGCCGCTCATGAATCCGCACAACGTGGCGAGCGACAGCAACGACGTCATGTCCTCGATGGGCGTGAGATTCCGCAAGTTCGGCGACATACCCACGCCCGGAGGCGGACGCGGCAGCCGGGCGTTCGTGCCAGTGCCCGGGCCGGTGAAGCCACTCGCTCCGGATTGCCCGGTCCCGAGCGGGATCACGCTCTTGCCCGCACACTGCCGCGGCCAGGCGCTGCCCGGCGTCGACGCCAGCTCCGAAATCGACCCGATCCCTCTCTTCCAGGGACTGCGGAGGGTCGAACCCCGCAATACCGCGACCCTCTTCGCCATCTTCAACTTCGACAACTTCTGGGATGGGCGCGCCCGCCACGATTTCAACGGTGGAAGCGTGTTCGGCCCCGCCGACCCCCAGTTCCACGTGTTCTTCAACAATGGCACCGCCTCGGGCCCGCTCCACGGTGCTTCGAACGGCGACCTGCGGCCCGAGCTCGTCGCGGAGGATCCCGAGATTGCCGAGCAGCCGGTCCGGGTCCGGTTTTCCAGCTTGGCTTCGCTGGCGACGGGGCCGGCCCTCAGCAACTTCGAGATGTCCTTCGACGGTCGCAACTGGCCCAAGCTCGGCAAGAAGCTGCTGCAACGCGGCGTGACGCCCTTGGCCAACCAGTTGGTGAGCCCCACCGACAGCGTGCTCGGACCCTTCTCCGGACAACGCGAGAGGGTCGGCGGGCGAGTCAACCGTCCCGGCAGACCGGGGCTCAACGTCTCCTACCGGGAGCTGATCCGGCTGGCCTTCAGGCCCGAGCTGTGGGCCAACAGGAACCAGCATCTCAAGGGCAATCCCGCGGTGTGCGCGACGACTCCCGTGAACGGCGTGCCGGGTCCTCCTGTGTGTGACCCGTTCGATGGCTACATTCTGAGTGCTCCCGTTGCCGGCGCGGCCGATCCCTTCGACACCAACCAGTTCCGGCAGATGGAAGCGAACATGAGCCTGTTCTTCGGCCAGTCCTTCCAGGCCTGGGCGGCACTCCTGATCCCGGACGACACTCCGTTCGACCGCTTCATGGACGCGAATCGGCTGGCGGCCAACGGCGTCGCCCAGCCGGGCGAGCAAGGAACCCTGCCTCCGAGTCAAGTCAAAGAACAGGTCTGGGCGCACGTCATGGGAGTTGGGTGTATGCGCATCGCTGTTGCGGCGCGGCGATCTTGCGGATATACTATCCGTAAGGAGGTCTCATGCCCGACTCGACGGTCCCCGCGGGCGTTCGCGCCCTGGTCAGCCAACTGGCCGAACCCAAGCCGATGCGGCGCGGCTCGGTCTCCGAGCGCTACGTCAAGTGCAACAAGGCCGGCTGCCAGTGTGCCGACCGGGCTGAAGCCCGCCACGGCCCCTACTACAGCGTGTCCCGCGTGGTGAGCGGTCGCACGCAGTCTCGCTGGCTCAATGCCGAACAGGCCAAGCAGGTGCGCGATCAGGTCGAGGCCGGTCAGCAGTTCCGCAAGCACGTGGAAGCGTACTGGCAGGCCTGCGAGCAATGGGCCGATGCCCAGATGGACGCGCTCGAGGCTGCCTCGCAAGAGGCGGCCAAAAAGGGGGCTTCAAAGCGGCGTTCGAAGCCGAGATTGTCGCCGAGATCGAGGCGCTCGTAGGCACTGGCGCCGCCGACAACTTGGATTTCGAGGCGATCGAGACGGCCATGCGCCGCATGGCGATGCGCGTGGCGGCCCGCTCCGTGGAGCGGCGCATCAACACGGACACGTCCGACTACGCCGGCGCGACCGCGCCGTGCGCATGCGGGCAGCCAGCGCACTACGCTGGCCGGCACGACAAGGACTTCGAGAGCGTGCTGGGGCCGCTGACGCTTTCGCGCGCCTACTACCACTGCGAACCGTGCGAGACGGGCTTCTGCCCGCGCGACCACGCGCTCGGTCTGCAGGAGGGGTCGCTGTCGCCGGGCGTGCTGCGCATGGTCGGACGCGTGGGCGCGATGGTCAGCTTTGAGGAGGGCCACGAGTTGCTCGCCGAGTTGGCCGGGGTGGAGGTGCCCACCAAGCACGTCGAGCGAGCCGCCGAGGCGCTGGGGCGCGAGATCGCCGCCGACGAACGGCGTGTGATCGAGCCGCCGGCGGCCGGCGAGCCGGTCGCGCCGACGCTTTACCTGGGCATGGATGGCACGGGCGTGCCGGTGCGCAAGGAGGAGTTGGTCGACCGTCCGGGCAAGCAGCCCGACGGCTCAGCCAAGACGCGCGAGGTCAAACTGTGCACGGTGTGGAGCGCCGAGGGACGGGACGAAGAAGGCACGCCCGTGCGCGACGAGGGGTCCATCAGCTACTCGGCGGCCATCGAAAGCGCGGCGCAGAAGGACACCGACGAGGTGCCGAGCGAGTTCGCGGCGCGCGTCGAGCGCGAGGCCGCGCGGCGCGGCTTCGAGCGCGCGGCGCGCCAGGCCGTGCTCGGCGATGGGGCCAAGTGGATCTGGAACCTCGCCAGCGAGCACTTCCCCGACGCCATCCAGATCGTCGACCGCTTCCACGCCAAGCAGCACCTCTCGGACGTGGCCAAGGCCATCTATGGGGCGGGCAGCGACCTGAGCAAGCAGTGGGCGCGCGAGCGCCACGACGAGCTTGACGCCGGCGATATCGAGGCCGTCCTGTGCGCCTTACGTGTGCACTCACCGAAAGACGACGAGGCCCGCAAGTGCGTCGACTACGTCGAGCGCAACCGCGAGCGAATGCGCTACCCGGAGTTCCGGACTGCGGGTCTGTGCACCTCGACCGGCGTCGTCGAGGCGGGCTGCAAGGTGGCGATCGGGACACGCTGCAAGCGGGCTGGCATGCACTGGACCGTGGCCGGCGCCGACGCGATCATTGCCCTGCGCTGCTGCAAGCTGAGCGGCCGCTTCGAAGACTTCTGGGAGCGGCGGTCAGCCGCCCAGACGGCGGCCGCGTGACCTCATCTCACAATCCTGACGTGCGCCCAACAGGTCTGCCCCGGCCGGCCGCTCTCGTCGTGCCTCACGTTCCCCGACCCGGACAAGTTCGGCTCCGAGGAGCTCTTCGGGTTCGACATCTTCGCGGGCGCCAACCTGACGGCGGCGTTGCCGCAGGGCTCCCCCCGGAATCCGCTCGGATTCGGGTCCAATCCGTTCTTGAGGACCGGCCGCTGCATGATCTGCCACCTCGGGCCCGAGCAATCGGACCATACCAACAACGTCAACGCCGGGTTGATGCAGGGCAACACGGAGTTCGAGTTCCCGACGCCCCAGTTCGCCGCCGAGCCCACCGGTCCGATGCGACTCGTCACCGGGATCCCGCTCGCCGAGGAGGTCGAAGAGAACGCCCAGGACGGGGTCGAGGTCGAGAACCGCGATTTCGGGATACGCGACGACCCCAGTACCCCGGACTTTCACGAGGGCCAGATCGGGTCCCCGAGCGGTATCGCGTTCCAGGACAACGGCGTCTACAACATCGGCGTTCGACCCACGAACGAGGACATCATGCGGGGCAACAACGACCCCTTCGGCTGGCCGATGTCGCTGGCGGCCCTGGCGCTCAAGAACCTCGGAGGGCCCGATTTCGAGCCGTGCGACTCTACGTCCGACGCGGGTGCCTTGATGTCGAATCCACCCGTGGCGTTCGCCGGAGGTTGCGGCGGCGTGATGAGCAACTTCGACCCGGACGGGGGTCCGGGTGGCGGGCTCTTCGAGGAGAGCGGAGCCGATCCGAGGATCAACCCCGGCCTCGAGATGCAACCGGCCCTGCCTCTGCTGCCGGAATACCTGGCTCCCTGGGCCAACAACCTCCCGGCCGGCGAGGCCAATCCACAGATCGACGAGCTGGCCTTCGCGCCGAACACCGTCACCGACGTTCCGTTCGCCGAGTTTGGCGAGATCTTCTTTGGAGCCGACGTCAACTGCGGCATCTTCGACCCGTCGGCTTTCGGTGACGGGCCACCGAACTTCGGATGGGGACCGCTGTGTCCCAACGCCCAGACGGCTGTTCCGGTCAACTTCGATCCTCCGCTCAACGGCACCTGGCCCTTCCCCAACCGGGTGGCGAGGGACGGCGCGGTGAAGGCGCCCCAGTTGCGCAACGTCGAGCTCACGGGCCCCTTCTTCCACACGGGTAGCTACCTGACCCTGCGCCAGGTGGTGGACTTCTACGTGCGGGGCGGGGACTTCCCCATCACGAACAAGGACGACCGCGACCCGAACCTGGTGGACATGGGCCTGCAAGCCTTCAGCTTCGGCACCACCATCGGCCTCCCCCCGCAGTTCCAGGACGCGATCCCGGACGCCATCTCGCAATACGGCCCGATGCCGGACGTCGCGCATCTCTTCACGCCGGAACCGGCGAATGCGACACCGGAGGAGGCGAAGGTCGCTCTGGTGAAGTACCTGCTGTCCCTCACCGACGAGCGCGTGAAGTTCGAGCGGGCGCCCTTCGACCATCCCGAGATCCTGGTCCCCTTGGATGGCCTGGCCCCCGACAATGCCCCGACCGGCGGCTTTGCAGGCGGCCGCACCGCCATGCTGGCGGACCCCCGCTTCAAGCGCATCCCAGCGGTAGGCGCGCGAGGCAACGCGACTCCGCTGCCGAACTTCCTGGGGATCTCGAGCTCTCCGCTCCCCGGGGACTGCTCCACGCACACGCCCGAGGCGCCGACCTGCGATCACCTTGATCGCAAGTGAGCCGGCGCCTGACCCGGCCGCGCTCGTCGCCTCGGCCCTGGCCCGCCTGGGCGTCGTCAGCGAGGTGATGCCGTGTGACCCGGCCGCCGCGGACACGGCGGTGTTCTGCCAGCGCTACGACGTCGCCCCCGAGGACACGGCCAACACGATCCTGGTGGCGATCAAGCGTGAGCCGCGCCGCCACGTGGCCTGCGTGGTGCTGGCCACGACCCGGCTCGACGTGAACCACAAGCTACGCGAGGTGCTGGGGGAGAAACGGCTGTCCTTCGCGGACGCGGAAGAGACGGTCGCGGTCAGCGGCATGCTCGTGGGAGGCGTGGCGCCTTTCGGGCTGCCGGACGCCGTGCCGGTGCTGGTGGACGCGGCGGTGATGGAGCGCCCGGAGATCGTGTTAGGCGGCGGCGGGCGCGACTGCAAGCTGCGACTGGCCCCGGGAGAGCTCGCGAAGCTGCCGGGACTGAGGGTGGTCCCGGGCCTCGCCCACGCTCGCTGACACTCAAATTCTTCAATCGGCCGCACACCTGTGGTCGGGTGCCGTCAGCGACGGTGGCGGGCGATTGCGAGCGCGATTCCGCCCAGGATCAGGATGCTCCCGAGGGCGAGCCGCAGCGAGACGCTCTCGCCCAGCACCAGCACCCCGAAGGCCGCGGCGAGTGGCGGGACCGAGAGCTGGACGATGGCGGCGCGCGTGGCGGTGAGCCCGCGCAGCGCCGCATACCACACGGCGTAGCCGAGGCCCGAGGTCAGGGCTCCGGAGACGAGCGCCAGCGCGGCACCCACCGGCGTCAGCTTTGTCGTGCACAGCATACCGAATGCCACGCTCGTCGCGATCGCGAAGGGGACGGCGCAGGCGAAGCTGGCCGCGTTCGCGGTGACGGCGTCCGGCATGCCGCGGCCCCGCAGCGAGTACACCCCCCAGGCCACGCCGGCGCCGAGCATGAGCGAGGAGCCGAGCGGATCGCGCCGCGCGAGGCCCGGCCGCGTGAGCAACATGAGCCCGGCGAGCGAGACGGCGAGGCCCGCCCATTCCAATGAGCGCGGACGCTCGCCGCTGCGCAGGCCGGCGCTGATCATCGTGAGCTGGACGGCGGCGAAGAGCAGCAGCGCCCCCGTGCCTGCCGGGATCCGCAGGTACGCCAGCGAGAAGAGGATCGCGTACGCGAAGAGCGCCAGGGCCGGGCCCCAGGCGACACGCGAAGGCGGCGTCGGGCTCGCCCGCGCTCGCGCCCGCACCAGGAGTCCGAGCGCGAGCGCGCCAGAGACGAGCCGCAGCGTCGTGAAGCTCGCAGCGTCGGCGTGGCCGCCCGCGAGCGCGGCCCGGCACAGCAGTGAGTTGGCGGCGAACGCGAGCATCGCCGCGGCGGTCAGGGCCGCGGTCGCGAAGCGTGTCCGCTCGGGGCTCACTCCCCCGCCGTGGTCGGCGGGTAGAGCGTCTCGAACTCCGGATCGCCGTGAAGGAGGGTGAGGTCGGGATCGCGGCGTGCCCAGTCCGGGTCCTTGAAGCCAGCCTCCCACGCCTTGCGGAGGGCAGCCAGGGCCTCCGGCTTCCGGCCAAGCTGGCCGAAGGTGCACGCGACGTTGTACAGGACGACCGCGTCGTTCGGCCGCAGGGCCATCGCGAGGCTCGCCTCGCGGACGGCCTCCTCGACCCGCCCCATCTGCGTGTAGTCGGTGGCGAGGAGCGTGTGGGCCCGGGCATCTTCCGGCATCTTGCGCAGGTGCGCCTCCAGGACCTGCATCCTCTGCTGGACCAGGTTGCGGAGGGCCTCCTTCTTTCCGAGCGCACCCAGGGCATTGATGATCGGTACGTAGATGTTGTAGTCCTCGCCGGAGGCGGCGACACCGGCCTCGGCCAGGTCCGCCACCTCCTGGTACTTGCCGGCCGCGAACAGCGCCCG